>JAESGL010000022.1_pt1 | contig 193556 bp, 175 predicted proteins | sample 9269711 | NCBI WGS metagenome assembly JAESGL01 (sample SAMN14515918, study PRJNA621676) | algae metagenome | isolation source: Kastovskya adunca ATA6-11-RM4 and co-occurring heterotrophs from soil and... | place: Chile: Atacama Desert | collected 2011-06-27
CGCGCCTACCAACTTTTCCTCTGAAGTGAACCAGACTTCAGGCACACAGGGAAAAGATGGGAAAAATCCAGGACTTCCTGGTGAAAGCAAAGCCACCTCTTCAGGTGGCTTTTTCATTTCCGCGTGCATCTCCTCAATCTTCGCTTTTTCGCGCCTGCAGCAGCCCCGTCGATCTATTTGGCGTAGACGGTGAACAGCATCTTGGCGTTCTTGTGGTCCATCTGCCTGGCGATGTAGGCCGGGTTGGCGGTAGCAGACAGTGCGTTGGTGCCGCAGGTGTGCCGCGTCTGGTATGCCCGGCGCCTGCGAATGCCGCACGCGCGCAGCGCCGGCTGCCAGAACGTGTCCCGCTGGCACCTTTCGTCATTCCGCGGCAGGTCAGTGTTGAGGGCTCGAAGATCCGACGCTCCAGTTCCTGATTGCGTCCTGGCTACCGACCATCGTCCATGGCTTCGTCACCTCCAGCGCCGCAACGTCTCGCTGCACCAAACTTACCTCCCGGACGTTGTATGTCTGCCGCAGGTTTTCGCGCTCGATCAGCGTCGGGATGGAGGCGGCACACGCCGGACAGCGGCATTGCGCATTGGCAGAATGAGGGGTTGGCCGGACCTGGTGCTGCTCGGTGGTCATGGCTTGCGCTACTGTTCGGCCTGCTGAATTCAGCGGGCCGAAGCAAGCGCGGCTGGCGAGCCGTAGAAGAGCAGGACTCCTTCCTTGCGGGTGTACTCGTTCAGGTCCATCCGGTGCCGAGCGAGGACGAAGCACCCGGCCAACATGGAATCCAGCGTCTGCATCGACACGATGGGCGAGTTACCGACGCAGATTCCTGTGAGAGCAGGTTGTGGTGACGCACGAGCGCTTCCTGATGCGCGTGCTGCTCGGCTTCGATCAAGAGCCAGTGGGCAGCCTGTGCCAGTTGATGAGAGGTTTTCATGGCGATCATCGAGCGCGCTCCAGAAAAGGAAAAGCCCGCGCACGGCGGGCTGGTGAACGTGAAGTTTCTCGGCTAGATTTGCCGAATGAAGAAATTCGATTGGGATGGGCTAGGTCTTGCTTTACGTCCGGTACTAGACCGGGTTGGGCCGCGGTCTTTGGAGGCGAACAGAACGATCAGCTTGAGTGGAGCGGGTGTGGCCACTGCAATGGTGCTGTTACTCGCCCAACTGAAAAACGCCCAAGGGGCATCACCTTTGCCTACGTCATTGGCGATTGCAATTTGGTGCGCTGCTGTTGCGCTACCTTGTTGGCTGGGCTACTGGCAAATATTTGAGGCATACATCTTTTGGGGGGAACGGGCGCAATCCCACTACGAGCGGCCGAAGGTGATCGTGTGTCTTTTGCTTCTTTATCTCGGCAAATGCGCGCTCCTGGTTGTGGGGATGATCGCGATCGTATGGTACTTCTTGCCTTCTGCGGCCGTGGGAATGATCGTGGCGAGCCTCCTCGTCACTGTGGCCGTCTGTTGGTTCGTGCAGCAAATCCGTCGCTCAGCGAGCGGTAGTTGAAGACCGCGACTGGATAGTCCGGCAGCCCGAAGATCAAGGATGCGAGCGGGCAGTGGGTGTTCGGCCTGGCGGCGTCGATCTTCGGCGTCTACGAAGCGGAGACCGTGGAGGTGAGGGTGCCGGTGGAGTGCCGCGAGCCGATGCTATCTCGGCCGGCTATGCCTACCCAAGCGCTGCGACCCGGGGTGGCCGTGCACGACTTCACGCGCGCAGCGATGGCTACGAGGCGCAACTGCTGATGGCGCTGGAGGCGTGCCGAGCGCCCCTGGTCACACTGCGTGAAGGGGGACGAGGCGCGGCAGCCAGAGGCGTGAGGCCGTCATGGCCAGCAGATTTAGCGCGCCGCGAGCCGTCCAGAGCAGGTGTAAAAGCTGGCCCGGCTTGCAGTACCCGCTCAGGCTGCGGCCATCTCCCGCTCGGCTGCCTGAGCCAAGAACGCGGAGCGGCTCTGCCCGCGCGCCTTCGCTGTGGCATCGATGCGGTGCACCAGCCCTTCATTCAGGCTGATGTTCAGGCGGATAGCCTTCGCGCGCACCTTCGACAGGTCCACCTCGATCAACATCCAGAAGCCGCCGGTGTAGTCCTGGTCGTCCGCCCACTTCTCCGGCGACGAGGGCGCCGGAATCGGATCGTCGTCGCTGCCGAAGTGGGCCTCCGCGGCTTCCTGGGCCGCGTGGGGCAGGGACTGCACGTCATCCGCCGCAGCGAAGCAGCCGGGGAAGTCGGGGAAAGTCGCGCCGTATGCGCTGCCGGCGTCCTTGTGCACATAGATGGGGTACAGCATGTCTTGCTCCGAAAAGGGCCTCAGAGGCCCGCCTGTTTCCTGATGCTCTTCACGGTGCCGACAGGAAGGTCTTTCTTCGGGTGGGGCACTGTGACCTTGCCAGCCTTGCTCGGGTGCTTGAACTGGTGATGCGACCCGACCGTGTGAACCAGCACCCAACCATCCGACTTCAGTTCCTTGATGAGTGCAGCGCTGTTCATGTGTGTAATCATACGCAAACTCTGCACGTTGCGCAAGATTACACAATCATTTTTTGTGTGGCGCCCGGCTAGACTGCTGGCATAGGGAGCAGCACAACATGAGCGATCTGGAGGCAGTGCGCGAGGAAGGCGGCCGGAGCTACTTCACGAACAAAGGTGCATTCATTTGTCCGTACGCGCGCGACACACCTGAGTTCAATTACTTCGAGCGTGGGTGGATCCAATCCCAAAACCGCGATCCCAACCCCGTCAAGGCAGTCTCACCTCCGGCGCCTTGGGACTATACGAAGGCGGCCCCTCCGCCACCGCCTGATCCGTACAACGCCTATGCGGACCTCAAGGGGCGGGCGAAGCCTTGGAAGTGACTACGGGGTAGGCAGCGCCTGAAATGGGCGGTCCGGTCGGCTACTCGGCAATTCCCCGAGGTCGTGTTCACCGGTTTTGATGCGATGTAGCGCAACCTTCAGGGCGGCAGCGTTCGCGTCCTGCTCAGTGCCTTTCTGTGGCATGAGCGAGACCGGCTTCTCCACCCCGTTGTTGGGATTGCGGATCATGACCCTAGGAAACCACCACCCTGGCATGTCCGCTTTCCGGTAAGACGCGCGTTCGATCTCCACGCCTTTGTAAGCCGCGTTGGTTGCCATGGTTGCTCCTTGATGAATTGGCCGCTGCATCATGGTGTCACGACCGGCGGGACCGATGCCTGACCTGAGAATTTGTTGGCCGTCCGCTCTGATGCCGGGGGAACTTCTTGGGGAACTCCATGGGGAATGATGGGTTGGTATGGGGCTTACTCACAGTGATGAAGCCCCCAGCGCTCCCCATGGCTGCCCTATCAACTTGGTTCGAGTCCAATCGCGCCTACCAACTTTTCCTCTGAAGTAGACCAGACTTCAGGCACCCAGGGAAAAGATGGAAAAATCCAGGACTTCCTGGTGAAAGCAAAGCCACCTCTTCAGGTGGCTTTTTCATTTCCGCGTGCGTTGGCTGGGGCTCCGGTGTCTCGCGCCCGCAGCCAGCGCACCCGTCATTCTCCGCTCAGGGAAGCTGCGCTTCGATCGCCGATTTGTCGATGACGGACCAGACCCGCGCGATTCTGCCGTCCTGCAGTTCGTAGAACACGTTCTCCGCGAACACGACCCGCCTGCCGTTCACGGGCAGGCCCAGGAACATGCCTCGCGGCGAACAGTCGAATCGCAGGCGGCTCGCCACGCAGCGCGCATCGGCGACCAGCAACTCCACTTCGTAGAGGAGGTCGGGAATGCTGGCGTAGTCGCCCTCCAGCAGGGCCCGATAGCCCGCCAGACCGAGCGTCCGGCCGTTGTGCTGCACGTCGGCTCCCACGAAGTCGCCGAGCCGGGACCAGTCCTGCGCATTGAGGCAGGCGATGTATGCGAGGTAGAAATCTTGCGTGCTGTTGGCCTGCAATTCGGTTCTCCGAGGGTTGTCCTTCTGCGAGGGTGGCACGAACGCCGTGGATGGGATGAGCGCACTGCGATCGACCGACCCTGGCGGGTGGCGCGGCGGCCCGACCTCCGGTTGACGCGCCGCACCAACGCGACAGCATCCACAAAGGCTCAAAGAACGTCAATCATTGTTAACTGGCGATCGCTGAAAGCTATCCGCCGTAAAAGCGTTCCACCGCGATGCCAACGCATTCGCCCGACGCATTTTTACCGCCAACTTTCAGAGAACAAGCCCCATGGACCTTCGCCGTTCCTGTTCCCGTTCCTTCCGCCCATCCTGGAAACTCGCCCTCGCCGCCGTCTCCGCGTCGGCGGCCCTGTGGAGCCCGATGGTCTCTGCACAGACCCTCGGCATGTACCTCTCGGCCCCGGGCCAGCAGGATACGACGCGCACGGGCGCCACGGTGGAGCGCTTCCTCACCGCCGGCCCGATCGGGGCGTCGGGCACCTGGGCGATCGGCAACTACACGGCCACGTCGGGCAACCGCGCTGCGGCGTCGCAGTACGGCGGCGCGGGCGGCACCGGGCAGTTCCTGTCGGTGGGCGCGGGCACGATCTCGGTCGCGCTGACGGGCAACCGGCAGTACGTGGGCTTCTGGTGGTCCGCCGGGGATGCGACCAACATCATCCGGTTCTACGACACGGACGACAACCTGCTGGCCGAGTTCACGACGGCCTCGCTGGTCAACCTGCTGCAGGGCCCCGGCAACATCACGGCGCTGGACGGCCAGCAGTATGCGAAGGCCGCGTACTTCGGCAACCCGAACCCGAATTTCCTGGGCATGAACAACCGCGAGCCGTACGGCTACGTGAACCTGCTGCTGCAGGGCACGAGCGTGCGCTTCGGCCGCATCGAAATCCGCGGTTCGAACTTCGAGCTGGACAACATCGCCATCGCGGACCCGGTGCCGGTCGATACCTCGTGGGTCGACTACGGCAGCCAGACCGTCGCGCTGCCGCCGGGCGCCGTGGGCGCGTCCAACGACACCAGCGCCACCCGGGTGGACACGCCGGTGTCCGGCAACGCCGCTGCGAACGACACCGCGCCCGCGGGATCGCGCTGGGCGAAGACCACCGACCCGGTCAACGGCTCGGTGGTGATGAACTACGACGGCACGTACACGTACACGCCGGCACCGGGTTTCATCGGCGTCGACACGTTCGACTACACCGTCTGCAAGCCCGTGCCGGATTCCGACCAGTGCGCGAACGCCACGGTCCGGATCACCGTGGGGCTCGATGCCGTCGACGACCGGGCGAGCACGCGGCCCAACACGCCGGTGAATGCCAGCGTGCCGAACAACGACGTGTTCCCACCGGGGGCGACCTTCACCGTGTCGTCATCGCCCACGCGCGGAACGGTCACGATGGACCCGGCCACGGGGAACTACACCTACACCCCCAATGCCAACGTGACCGGCACCGACACGTTCCAGTACCGGCTGTGCCTGCCGGCGCCCAATACTGCGCAGTGCGACACCGCCACGGTGACCGTCACCGTCAACGCCAACACCGCACCGGTCGCCTCCGCCGTCACGATCAACGGTGCCGCGCAGCAGGATTCGCCGCTCACCGGTACCTACACCTACGGTGACGCGCAGAACGACGCCGAATCGACATCGGCATTCCGCTGGGTGCGCAGCACGTCCGGCACGTCGCCCGCAAGCGGCTTCACCGTCGGCACCGGCAGCAGCTATACCCCGACCGCATCGGACGTGGGCCAGTTCCTGCACTTCTGCGTGACCCCGCAGGCGCAGACGGGCACCACGCCGGGCGCCGAAGTGTGTACCGCGACGGCCGCCATCACCGTGCCTCCCAACACCGTCCCGGTGGCCTCCGCCGTCACGGTCACGGGCGTTCCGCAGCAGGGCGTGCCGCTGACGGGCTCCTACACCTACGGCGATGCGCAGAACGATGCCGAATCAGGTTCGACCTTCCGCTGGGTGCGCAGCGCGTCCGGCACGTCGCCCGCAGGCGGCTCCACGGTCGGGACGGGCACCAGCTACACCCCTAGCGCGGCGGATGCCGGCCAGTTCCTGTTCTTCTGCGTGACTCCGCAGGCGCAGACGGGAGCCACCCCGGGCGAGGAAGCGTGTACCGCGACGGCCGCCGTCGCCGTGCCACCCAACACCGTGCCGGTGGCTTCCGCCGTCACGGTCACCGGCGTTCCGCAGCAGGGCGTGCCGCTGACGGGCTCCTATACCTACGGCGACGCGCAGAACGACGCCGAATCGGCATCGACCGTGCGCTGGGTGCGCAGCACCTCCGGTACGTCGGCCACCGGGGGTTCCACCGTCGGCACCGCGAACACCTACACCCCGGCCGCGGCGGATGTGGGCCAGCTCCTGTTCTTCTGCGTGACTCCGCAGGCCCAGACGGGAGCCAGCCCGGGCGCGGAGGTGTGCACGGCCGCGTCCGCTACGGCGGGCGGCCCTGCGACGCCGGTGGCGGCTCCAGCGGCACCGACGCCCATTCCGACGCTCTCCGAGTGGGGGATGCTGCTGATGTCGTCGCTGCTGGCACTGTGCGCCGTGGCCACGATCCGGCGCCGCCGCGGTTGAACCTGCGCACACGGGTACCAGCTGGTTCGCTGTCCTCCGGGCCGGCAGGCCGGCGACCGTGACGTAGCGACACCAGCGAAAGCCCTCGCGAGAGGGCTTTTTTCATGGGCGAGGGCGGGCGCGGCGCCCGGCCGCAGGGGCGTTTCTGCCGAACGGCTCTCCTCAGCCCCCGCTGATCTCCAGCACCGGCTCGCAGTCGATCTGCGTCTTCACCGAGTTGGCCAGGAAGCACGACGCATGGGCGCGGTGGTGCAGGGCTTCGAGCTGTTCCACGCTGGGAGCGTGCGCCGCGTCGAAGCGCGTCACGGGCCGCAGCCGCACGTGGGTGATGGCGATCTGGCCGGCCTCGTTTTTCGCCATGGTGCCGGTGGCCGCGTCGGTGTAGCTGTCGAGGCGAAAGCCCGCGCGGCTGGCGAAGTCCATGAACCACAGCATGTGGCAGCTGGAGAGCGCGGCGATGTAGGCCTCTTCCGGATCGACCGCGGCCGCGTCGGAGTAGGGCAGCGGCACGACGTGGGGCGATGACGAGGCCGCCACCGCGGCCCCGCCGTCGAACTGCCAGGTGTGGGCGCGGTGGTATCGCTTGTCCAGGAAGTCGTCGGTGCCGCGCTGCCAGGCGACGGTGGCGGTGTGTTCGGCCATGGAGGTCCTCTTTCTTCCCTGCAAGGATGGGTTGCGATGGGCCGCCAGTGTAGGGCCGGCCCACCGCATCCCGCCGCACCGGAGCGCATCTCCGCAACGCAAGGCGCCGCGCCGCGGCGCCCGCGGCAGCCGTCAGAACAGCTTCACGATGGCCGGCACGCTCAGCACCGCCGTGTAGTAGCCCATGAACTGCACGCCCGTGTTGAACCCGAAATTCCGCGACAGCAGGCCGCCCAGCAGGCCCATGGTCAGGATCACGAGCAGGCCCAGCAGCTGGCCTTCCCACACGCTGATGACGATGATCAGGCCGACGAAGGTGGCGATGATCGCTTCGTGGCTCACCCGGCGCGAAACGAACAGCGCCGCACGGCGCGCGAAGTTCATGGCGAACGGGTACGACACCACGGCCGCGAGCAGCACGGCCAGCATGCCGTAGCCCAGGAACTCCCAGTGGTTCAGCAGGTTGTGCAGGTTGTGCGTCTGGCCGGTGGCGGCATCGACGGTGAAGCGCGGCGGCGCGTTGAACAGCGGCGCGGCCGGACCGGCAGCCACGGGGCTCAGCGGCAGGCCGAAGGCGATCAGCGGGATCAGCGCCTCGGCGATGTAGGTGGCCTCGGTCACGCCGTTGCGCGCGCTCAGCACCGTGGTGAGGCGGTGGTAGGCGTGCTTGATGCGCGAGCCGACCAGTTCGCCCAGCACCACGGTCATGGCGACGGGGCTGAACACGAAGGTGGCGCTGGAGATGGTGGCGGTGATCAGCGTCCATCGGGTCTGCACGCGGTCCATCACCTTGAACGGGTTCGGGAAGTAGCCCGACCAGCCCTTCACGTCCGGTGCCAGGTTGAACTGGCGCACCTGGTCGCGCAGCATGCGCTGGCGTCCGGCCGGTGCGATCACGGTGAACAGGTCGGCGATCAGCGGGCCGATGGCGATGCCGAGGAAGTAGCTGATGCTGAGCTTCACGTTGTATTTCGCGGTGAGCGCCTGCAGCGCGATGATCACCACCACGAAGGGCACCAGCAGCGCCACCGAGGCCCAGCGGCCGGCCGAGAAGTAGGCGATGAGCAGGGCGGCGGCCAGGAAGATCCAGGGCGCCGTCTTCGTGATCGCGGCGCCGAACGGCGCGAGCATGACGGCGAACAGCACGGCCAGCGGCACGGCGACGAAGGCCGCGACGATCGCGCCCGAGACCATCTTGCGCAGGGCGATGTGCGGCACGCCCAGCTTGCGCAGCATGTTGGCGTCCTGCAGCAGCGGCGTGGCCAGCGTGTCGCCCGGTATGCCGAGCAGGGCGGTGGGCACGGCATGCGTCATGTGCTTGGCGACGGCGCCGGCCAGGAAGAAGGTGAACACGCCGGCGGGCGGCACGCCGAGCAGCACCACCAGCAGTGTGAGCGGCGCGAGCGTGGTGGTCTCGTCGGTGCCCGAGACCAGGCCGATGGCGGCGAACACCACGGCGCCGACCAGCCCCATGGCGGCCGCGACGGCGATGTCGTTGAGGAGTTGCGGATCCATGTCGTGGCTCCCGGGTTCAGCGCGGCGCGCGGCCGGTGGCCCCGGTCTGCGTTTGCGTGGGTTGCTCGGCCTGTGCGTTCTGCACGAACAGGTCGTAGAGCTTGAGTTCCTTCAGCTCCTGCACCACCACGGGCGGCAGGTCGGCCACGGAGCCCAGGCCGCCCGGCTGCGCGGCCAGTTCCTCCAGCACCTCGCGGCGCCAGGCCGGGTCGGTGGAGGTGTCTTGTTCGGTCACTTCGCGCTTCGGCGGAAAGGCGCGCGCGCAGATCACGCCGGCCGCCACGCAGCCGGCCAGCCCTGCGAGCATGGCGTAGGCATGCGCGAGCTGCTGCGAGGCGACCACCGTGGCGAGCCAGCGGCTGGCCAGGAAGAAGCCGGTCACGCTGATGCCGATGCCGATGCCGATCGCGATGGACCAGGCCAGGTGCTGCAGGTCGACGGTGTCGCCCCAGACTTCGGCCAGCCGCCAGCCGGCGGGATCTCGGGTTGCCATGGTGTTGTCTCCTTCGTTGTGTGTGTCGTTGTGGAGGGCCGTGCGCGGGCGGTCCACCGCCGCCCGGCCGGCGCTCATCCGAGTCGATCAGGCCCCGGCGCGCAGTTCGTTCAGCACTTCCAGGGCGCGGTCGGTGCGCACGTCGTGCTCGGCGGCCAGGCGCCTGGCCACGGCCTCCACCTCGCCGCCCGTGGCACCGGCCACCAGCGCGATGTTGCGGGCGTGCAGGGCCATGTGGCCGCGCTGGATGCCTTCGGTGGCCAGGGCGCGCAGGGCACCCAGGTTCTGCGCGAGGCCCACGGCCGCGGCGATCTCGCCGAGTTCCTGGGCGCTCTTCACGTCCATCATCCGGAGCGCGAGGCGCGCCAGCGGATGCGTCTTGGTGGCGCCGCCCACCAGGCCCACCGGCATCGGCAGCTCGATGGTGCCGACCAGTGCGCCGGAGGTGTCCTTCTCCCAGCGCGTGAGCGAGGTGTAGAGGCCGCCGCGGCTGGCGTAGGCGTGCGCGCCGGCCTCCACCGCGCGCCAGTCGTTGCCGGTGGCGACGATGACGGGATCGATGCCGTTCATGATGCCCTTGTTGTGCGTGGCGGCACGGTAGGGGTCGATGGCGGCGAAGGTGTAGGCGTCCAGGATGCCTTCGATGATCTCCTCGCCGCTGCGCTCTTTGGTGGCGAGCGTCTGCGCCGTGAGCCGCACGCGGGCGCGCGCCAGCCGCAGGTCGGCCAGGTTGGAGAGGATGCGCAGGCGCACCGAGCCGCCGGTGATCTCCTCCAGCAGCGGCGCCACCGATTCGGCCATGGTGTTGACGGTGTTGGCGCCCATCGCATCGCGCACGTCCACGATCAGGTGCATGACGATCATCGCGCCGCGCGGGGAATCGGGGAACACGTGCACCTCGATGTCCTTGCAGCCGCCGCCCAGCTGGATCAGCACCTTGTCGCGGCCGTTGGCGCGCTCGATGATGCGGTCGCGCGCCTGCAGCACGGCGATGCGTGCGCCGTACGGGTCGGTGATGCCCACCACCTGCACCTGTGCGCGCATCAGCGGCAGCGTGCTGGAGGTCTGGAAGCCGCCGTCCTCGCGCGCGAGCTTGGCCATGTACGAGGCGGCGGCCACGATCGAGGGCTCCTCCACGGCCATTGGGATCAGCACGTCGCGGCCGTTGATGCGGAAGTTGCCGGCCACGCCCATCGGCAGTTCGAAAGTGCCGAACACGTTCTCGATCATGCCGTCGGCGAGCGGCAGGGGCAGGGCGCCGGGCGCATCGAGCAGGGCGCGGTCCTCGGCGCCGAGGCCGCAGGCATCGATGAGGAAGTCGCGCCGCTGGGCGGGCGTGAGGGAGCGGAACTGGGGCAGTCGCGAATCGGCAACCATGGAAGGCATCTCCTGGAGTCAAGAATCTGGTCGCCGGACTGTAGGCAGACTGTACCCTTTGAGAAAGGTACAGTTTGCGCGAACAGTACCATCGCACTGCAACATGAACGGAGGCCGCCATGGCCCACACTCCCACCCGTGCGCGCGGCCGCCAGGCCCCCATCGCAGAACGGCTCGCGGACCTGATCGGCCAGCAGATCGACGACGGCGTGTACCGGCCGGGCGACAAGCTGCCCTCGCTGCGCGAGCTGGCGCAACTGCACCGCTATGCCAAGAACACCGTGGTCGCCGCGTTCGACCTGCTGGTCTCGCGCGGCGTGGTGGAGCCGCGCCGGGGCTCGGGCTTTTACGTGCTGGGCCCGGTGCGGCCCGCGCAGCGGGCGCAGGAGGAATCCGGCCAGCTGGGCCGGGCCATGGACATCGTCTGGCTGATGCGCGAGCAACTCAAGACCGAGCCGGGCGCCGTGGCCGTGGGCGACGGCTTCCCACCCGTCGAATGGCTGGCCGACATGCGGCTGGACCGCTACCACCAGAAGGTGGTGCGCACGGGCCTGGGCTCGCTGTTCCGCTACGGCAGCCGCTACGGCTACGGGCCGCTGCGCGACAGTCTGGTGCGCAAGCTGGGCGATTTCGGGCTGCAGGCGGCGCCGGGGCAACTGGTGCTCACGCACGGCGCCAACGAGGCCATGGACCTGGTGATCCGCTACTTCGTGCCGCCGGGCGCCACGGTGCTGGTGGACGAGCCGGGCTACTACCCGCTGTTCGGCAAGCTCCAGCTGGCCGGTGCGCGCGTGATCGGCGTGCCACGGCTGGCCGACGGGCCCGACGTGGCGGCGCTCGAAGCGCTGCTGCAGCAGGAGCGGCCGCGGCTGTTCTTCACGCAGTCGCTCGCGCACAACCCCACGGGTTCGGACATCACCGCCGCGAAGGCCTACAAGGTGCTGCAGCTCGCCGAGCGCCACAACCTGCTGATCGTGGAGGACGACCCGCTCGCGGACTTCAAGCCCACGTCGGCCGTGCGCCTGTCCACGCTCGACCAGCTGGAGCGCACCATCTACATCGGCAGCTTTTCCAAATCCTTCTCGGCCGCGCTGCGCGTGGGCTTCATCGCCTGCAACGATGCGCTGGCGAGCGATCTGGCCGACCTGAAGGCGCTGATCCACGTGAGCGGATCGGAGTATTGCGAGCGCATGGTGGACGTGATGCTGCGCGAGGGCCACTACGAGCGGCACCTGGTGCGCCTGCGGCAGAAGCTGGGGCAGGCGACGGCCCAGGCGCTGGCGCTGCTCGATGCGCAGGGCTGCGAGGTGTTCGCGCGCAGCGCGCAGAGCCTCTACCTGTGGGTGGCCTTCCCGGGCGTCGAGGATTCACTCGACTGGGCCGCACAGCTGCTGCAGCACCGGGTGAGCATGGCACCGGGGCGGGTGTTCCAGGTGGACCCCGCCCGGGTGTCCCGCTGGTCGCGCTGCAACGTGAGCGCGGTGCTGGACGAGCGGTTCCAGCGGGCGATCATCCGCACCGCAGCCTGAACTGCTGGTCCCGCGCTTCGCGGCGTTCGGTGCGGATGCGCTCGAGGTCGTAGTAGCGGCTGCCCGCCCGGCCCATGGCGTCCAGTTCGGCGATGCGCCGCTCCAGCCCGGCGCAGACGGCGCGCGGGTCCGGCGCCGCCGGGCCCGCGGGCGCTTCCTGCGACCAGCGGGGCTGCGGCGCGGCGAGCGCTGCCATCTGTGCGCGCTGGGCGCTGGCAGCCGCCACCTGGTCCTGCCAGCGCAGTCCGCCCGGCACGGTTTCCGTGCGGTCGACCCAGGCCCCGTGTGCATGGCAGTGCTGGCGGGACCAGAACTTTCCGCCGCCCTTGCCCTCGCAGAGATAGAGCGTGACCGGCCCCTCCTCACGTGCCGATGCGCCGTCCGTGGATGCGACCGGCGGGGCCGTCTCCACCGTGCGGCCGCCCAGGCAGGCCTGCTGGCTGTAGGTGTTGCCGCAGCGGTAGACCGCCTGCGCGTGGACTGCTGCCGGAACGGCCCCGCACCAGACTGCCAATGCGAATGCCGCTCTGGCCAGGGCCGGGTGCGCGCGAACCGGGCGGCCTGTGCGGCGCCTGCCGGACACCGGGCCCTGGACGGGCGGCTGGATCGGATGCGGCGCCCCCTCGCGCTGCAGCGGCCTCGGATGAAACGGCATGCTCCCTCCCGGATGGGCCCGCTGTGCGGGCTCCTGGTTCTGATCGAACGAATGTGTCACCGATCATAGTCGGGCGCACCGGGCGATGCCGGCGCGCCCGGCGCGTTGCGAAGGAAGAAGGGCGGGCGTCAGGTGCCCCGGCGGGGAGCCGAATCCGGGCCCGCATCCGGCTCCATGCGGCCGGGCTCCGCGCCCGGGTCCTGCCCGGGCGTCGGCGGGCGGGAGGATTCGATGTTCCGGCGGTCGTCCGTTTCCACGAACGTCGGGCTGGGACGGCCAGGGTCCTTGCGGGGCTTGCCGTCGGGAGAATCGAGCTGGGTCACCATGGTGGTCTCCTGTGGGTGGGTGGACGGGGCCGGGCTCAACCGCGCGCGGCGGTGGCACCGCCCTGCTGCAGCATCTTCAGGATCTGCTCGTTGAACTGCGGGATGTCGTCGGGCTTGCGGCTGCTGATCCACTGGCCTTCGACTTGCACGGGCCGGTCGACCCACTGCGCGCCCGCGTTGCGCAGGTCGGTGGCGAGGCTGGGCCAGCTGGTCAGCGTCTTGCCCTTGACGAGACCCGCATCGATCAACAGCCAGGCGCCATGGCAGATCACGGCCACGGGCTTGCCGGCGCGGTCGATCGCCTGCACGAAGGCGCGGGCCTTCTCGTGGGTGCGCAGGTCATCGGCATTCACCACGCCGCCGGGCAGAACGACGGCGTCGAAAGCGTCGGGCGAAGCGTCGGCCAGCGTCTGGTCGACGTCGAAACGGTCGGCCTTGTCGACGTGGTTGAAGCCCTGCACCTGGCCGGGCTGGGGCGCGATGATCTGGACGTCATAGCCGGCGCCCTTCAGCGCATCGCGCGGGCCCGTCAGCTCCGCCTGTTCGAACCCGTCGGTGACGAGCAGGGCGATGCGGCGGCCGCCGGACTGGGAGGATGCGCCGGACGTGGAGGACGAGGGGGTGGAAGAAGAGGCCATGGAATGAAAGCTCCGGTGGGTGGACGAAACTTCCAATCTAGGGATGGCCGCACGCCGCGCCTGTCGGCCAAGGGCGATGATCCCCGTGGGTGCCCGCGCGGCACCCCGCCTGTCACCTTGCGCGGCAGGCGGCGCGGATGAGCTTGCCGGCAGGGTCGCCCGGAATGCCGGCGAACACCACGGGCGCATCGTGTTCCTTGAACTCGGCGCGCGCGGTGACGGGGCCTTTCCAGTTCGGCTCCTGGTAGTAGCGCAGGGACAGGTACGAGCCCTTGCGTTGCACGCAGTCGAACACGGCCATGCCCTCGTACGACTGGTAGGAGACGTTGCGCTGGTTGGTGCGCAGGGAACTGCGCGAGACGCGCACTTCCACCGCGACCTTCTCCTGCCATGGCATCACCGTGGGGTTGATCTGCACCAGGTCGCTTTCGCCGAGTTCGGGAAAGCCGTGGATGGTGAGCCACTCCTCATTGCGCTGCACGGCCGGGTCCGGCAGGGCCGAAGGGGCGGAGCCGGATGCCAGCGGCGCGCGGCCGGACACGGCCTGTGCGGGCGCGGCCGGCTGCGCGGCGGCTTCGCCGGCGATCAGGGCTGCGACCGACAGAACGATGCGGGCGGAAGAGAGCAATGGATCTCCAGGGCGGGCCGGTGAAGGGGAGGTTCACGCATCTTAAACGGGTTCGTCCCAAGGATGCCGCACAGCGGAATCGCACCAGTGTGACCCGGGCCGCATACCGTCAGGGTATTCCTTCGCGGCCCCGTCGAGCGCGGCTCCCTAGAATCGGAGTCAGACAGCCCATAACGACAAAGTTTCGGGGCCCTCGCGGCCCCGGGTGACCCAAGGAGCCCGCCGTGCCAGATTCTCCCTCCGACGCCCCCACGCCCCGCGCTCCGCAGCGGGTCGTCAAGAAGTACCCGAACCGCCGGCTCTACGACACCTCCACCTCCACCTACATCACGCTGGCGGAGGTCAAGCAGCTGGTGATGGACGGCGAGGACGTTGCCGTGCGCGACGCCAAGACCGGCGAAGACCTCACGCGCAGCATCCTGCTGCAGATCATCCTGGAAGAAGAGGCCGGCGGCGCGCCGATGTTCACCGAGGCCGTGCTGGCCAACATCATCCGCTTCTACGGCCATGCCATGCAGGGCTTCATGGGGGCCTACCTCGAGAAGAACGTGCAGATGTTCTCGGATTTCCAGGCGCGCATGGCCGAGCAGTCGCACGGCTTCACGCCCGAGATGTGGACGCAGTTCATGAACCCGCAGTCGCCGCTCTACCAGGGCATGATGGGCCAGTACCGCGACCAGTCGCAGGCGATGTTCGCGCAGATGCAGGAGCAGATGCAGAAGCAGACGGAGCAGATGCTCGGGGCGTTCGGCATCAAGCGCTGACGCCGAAGGCCGCAGCGGCCGGCCGGCGCCTCAGCGGCGCGGGAGGAACACGGCGTCGAGGGTGGCTTTGCCCTCGGAGTGGTCGAGGTCCTTGAAGAAATCGTGGGTGTCCTTGAACTCGACGCATGTCCCGTGGAACGGGTCCCTGATCGCGATGCGGTAGCTGCGGCCTTCCTTCCTGACGCTGTCGAGCATCACATGGCTGCCGCCCTTGTCCAGGATGGCCGGCCCCAGGGTGCCGATCCGGTCCGCCATCGCCTTCCAGAAGGCGTTCCTCGCCGCGTGGCGACGGCCGAACTGGTGGAAGTTGGCCTCGTGGGTGACCACCACGGGTTCCTGCCCCGTCATGGACCTGAGTTTGCCGATGATGCCCTGCAGGGTCGCGCCCTGGTGGCCCACCCCGGGCTGGAACTGGTCGGCCTGCCCGGGCGGCAGGTGTCCCTGGTCGAGCAGCAGCATGAGTGCGCATGCCATGGCGCCCTGGTCCTGGTCCGGCTGGAGGACCAGCAGCTTGCCGTCGGGCAGCGGGTGGCCCTGGAAGGGTCCCAGCTTCAACGGAGGCACCGGGCGCCCGTTCACCATGAACGCTGCGCTTTGCCGGTCCGGGGTGAGTTCGATGCCGCCGATCCGCTGCTTCACGTGCACCGCGGGAATGTCGCGGATGGTTCCGATAGCCATCAGGTCACGCCGGCCATCCGACAGCCGGGGATAGCGCCGGACGGCCCCGTCGGTGGAGGTGGCCAGGACATCCACGCTCAACCTCGTGTGGTCCCAGGGCACCGGTGCGCCGGGCACGAGCGGCTGGATGGGGGCTCCCCGGGCAAACGCACCGACCACGTGGGGATGCAGCGGCGCCCCGCCGGCGCGGGTCATGCCCGAGATCCGGCCCAGCGGGACCAGCGGAATGGTCGTCAGCGCGCCGAGTACCTCGGCGGGCGATGTGGAGTGGCCGGACGCCGCGCCCGGCGTGCCCGCCGCACCAGGAAGGCGGGTGGGCGGAGCCATCGCCTGCAAGGAGGCCCGGGGGCGCATTGCCGGTGGCGAGGCGGACTCGTCCGCGCGCTGCGGCAGTCTGTGCCCGAGCGGGGGGCCGATGTAGAAATTCTCGGCGTCGGCCGGGTGCGCCCGCGGGGCGTCGGCGGTACTGCCGCCCTGCGTGTCCTGACGCGCGGTGGAACGCTGGCCACGGAACAGATGGGTGAGGGAAAGAGGTCTCATGGCGGGGGAGGTGAGCGGATGGCCCATCGTAGGAAGAGGCCTGGCACCTTCCCGGGGGATGGCGAAGGCGCGCTCCGCAACGCGAATGCCTATGATCCCGGCACACCACTGCGCGCCCTCCACCATGCAACGCTTCACGATTTCCATCGACGACGAACTCGCCTTCCAGTTCGACGCGTTCATCGCCGAGAAGGGCTATGGCAACCGTTCCGAGGCCGTGCGCGACCTGATCCGGTCCCGGTTGGGGAGCGATTCCCTGGGCGAAGCGCCTGCTGGCGGCCACCGGCAGTGCCGCGCCGGGAACTGGTGCGTTGCCAGCGTCAGCTACGTCTACGACCACCACGACCAAACGGTCACGACCCGCGTCCTGGACCTGCAGCATGACCACCACGACCTGGTCATCACCAGCCTCCACACCCATCTCGACCACGACCACTGCCTCGAGACGGTGGTGCTGCGCGGGCCGACGGCGGAGGTGAGGCACTGCGCCGAGCGCCTGGTGGCCCTGCGCGGCGTACGGCATGGCAACGTGCACCTCGTCCCGCTGGAGCCGGGCCACGGCACCCACTCGCACGGCGGCGCGGGCCCGCACACGCACCTCCGGCCGCGGAACTGACACACCCGCTTTCTGCGCCGAATGGCGTATGGCGCTGCGGCGAAATGTGTGAAGAATCGATGTTTTTTCATACATCGCCGTCCGCGCCCCATGCCACCCCGTTTTTCCCGCCGCCTGCTGTGTTCCGCGCTCCTCGGCGGCGCGGCCGCGCATGCGCAGACCTCCCACCTGCCCGAAATCCAGGTCACCGGCCCCCGGGATGCGGCGATCGGCTCCGCGGACAGCGCGAGCGAAGGCGCCGCCGAGCGTGCCTCCTACCAGACCCGCCCCCGGCTGCGCCCCGGCGACATCGTCGAGGCGGTACCGGGCGTGGTCGCGACGCAGCACTCGGGCGACGGGAAGGCCAACCAGTACTTCCTCCGCGGCTTCAACCTCGACCACGGCACCGATTTCGCGGTGGCGGTGGACGGCATGCCGGTGAACATGCCCACGCACGGCCATGGACAGGGCTACGCCGACCTCCATTTCCTGATCCCGGAACTGGTCTCGGGCGTGCGCTACCGCAAGGGGCCGTACTTTGCGCAGACCGGCGATTTCTCGCTGGCGGGCAGTGCTTCGCTCGACTACCTCGGCGTACTGGAGGCGCCGTTCCTGGAGGTCACCCGGGGTTCGCACGACTTCAGGCGGCTGCTGGCGGCCGGCTCCCGGACCGTCGCCGACCGCACCTGGCTCGGCGCCCTCGAGATCGAAGGCAACGACGGCCCCTGGGAGGTGCCCGAGAACCTCCGGAAGGTGAATGCCGTCCTGCGCTACTCGCAGGGGTCGCCCGCCCGGGGCATCAGCGTCACCGCGATGGCCTACAAAAGCCGCTGGACCTCGACGGACCAGGTGCCCGAGCGGGCCGTGGACAGCGGCCGGATCGGCCGCTTCGGCAGCATGAACCCCACCGACGGCGGAAATACCCAGCGCCTCAGCCTGTCGGGCCAGTGGTTCGACAAGGGGCCGGGGGGCGATACCCAGATCGGCGCCTACGCCATCGACTACCGCTTCGACCTCTTCTCGGACTTCACCTACTTCCTCGGCAACCCTGCGGGCGGCGACCAGTTCGAGCAGACCGACCGGCGCCGGATCTATGGCGTGCACGGCGCGCACACCGCCGGCAACACGGTCGCCGGTTTCGATGGTGCGCTGAGCTTCGGGGCGCAGTGGCGCGGAGACCGCATCGGCCAGGTGGGCCTCTACGACACCGAGGCCCGCCGGCGAACGGGCACGGTGCGCGACGACAGGGTCTCGCAGGACCTGTTCTCGGTGTACGCCCAGCAGCTCGTCCACTTCAGTGACCGGTGGCGCGCCTATGCGGGGTTGCGCGGCGACGCGCTGCGCTACGGCGTGCACGGCCGCGAACCGCGGTACGGGGCCCTCAATGGGGGCCAGGGGAATGACGCGACCGTCAGCCCGAAGTTCGGCATGGCCTTCACGCCGGCGGCTGCCCATGAGCTGTACCTCAATGCGGGCGTCGGCTTCCACAGCAACGACGTGCGCGGCGCCACCATCGCCATCGACCCGAAGACCGGCGATCCGGCCGACCGCGTTCCGGCGCTGGTGAGAGGCCGCGGCGCCGAGGTCGGGTGGCGCTTCCAGCCGGGCGAGGACCTGACGGCGACGCTCGCATGGTGGAGGCTCGGCCTCGACTCCGAGCTGGTCTACACGGGGGACGCCGGCACGACGGAGCCCGGCAGGGCCAGCATCCGGCACGGCCTGGAGGCCACCCTGCGATGGCGGGCCAGCGCGGCTTGGCGCCTGGAGCTCGACGGCGCCCTGTCGCGCGCCCGCTTCCGCGGCGCCGCGCCCGAAGGCGAGGGCAATGACGTCGACAACGCGGTGGAGCGCGTGCTCGCCGCCGGCATCACCTACATCGAAGGCCCCTGGACGGCGTCGCTGCGGTTGCGCTACCTCGGCCCGCGCGCGCTGGATACGCGCAACAGCGTGCGGTCCCGCTCCGCCACGCTGCTGAACTGGGGAACGCGCTACGCGGTGAACCGGCAGCTGACCCTGGGGCTGGACGTGTTCAACCTGGCGGGAAGCAAAGGCAACGACATCGAGTACTACTACGCGTCGTGCACCGCGGGGGAGGTCGCCGCCGGGGGCTGCAACGGCGGCGTGAACGGCCGCCACATCCATCCGATGGAGCCGCGCAGCGTTCGGGTCAGCGCGCGCTACGCGTTTTAAGGACGCCGCGGACGCCGATGATCGGGAGTTCCCCGCTCCCCGCATTCCACCGCGGCGGAGGCCCCGGTCGGCGCCCCGCGCCCGGAACTGGGACAATACGGGGATGAGCGACGTTCTCTCCCCCACGAAAACACCCAAAGTCGGGTTCGTGAGCCTCGGCTGCCCGAAGGCCCTCACCGATTCCGAACTGATCCTCACGCAGCTGAGCGCCGAGGGCTACCAGACTTCCAAGACCTTCGAGGGCGCCGACCTCGTCATCGTCAACACCTGCGGCTTCATCGACGACGCGGTGAAGGAAAGCCTCGACACCATCGGCGAGGCCCTGGCCGAGAACGGCAAGGTGATCGTCACCGGCTGCCTGGGCGCGCGCGCGGGCGAGGGCGGCGGCAACCTGGTGCGCGAGATGCACCCGAGCGTGCTGGCCGTCACGGGCCCGCACGCCACGCAGGAGGTGATGGACGCCGTCCACCAGAACCTGCCCAAGCCGCACGATCCGTTCATCGACCTGGTGCCCGGCAATTTCGGCGTGGCGGGTATCAAGCTCACGCCCAAGCACTACGCTTACCTGAAGATCAGCGAGGGCTGCAACCACCGCTGCACCTTCTGCATCATCCCCTCGATGCGCGGCGACCTGGTCTCGCGCCCCGTGGGCGACGTGCTGAGCGAGGCGAAGGCGCTCTTCGAAGGCGGCGTGAAGGAACTGCTGGTGATCAGCCAGGACACGTCGGCCTACGGCGTGGACGTGAAGTACCGCACCGGCTTCTGGGACGGCAAGCCCGTGAAGACGCGCATGCTGGAGCTGGTGCAGACGCTGGGCGAGATCGCCGAGCCCTACGGCGCCTGGGTGCGCCTGCACTACGTGTACCCGTACCCGAGCGTCGACGAGGTGATCCCGTTCATGGCCACGGGCAAGATCCTGCCCTACCTGGACGTGCCGTTCCAGCACAGCCACCCCGACGTGCTCAAGCGCATGAAGCGGCCGGCGAGCGGCGAGCGCAACCTGGAGCGCATCCAGCGCTGGCGCGAGGCCTGCCCCGAGCTGGTGGTGCGCAGCACCTTCATCGCCGGTTTCCCCGGCGAGACGGAAGAGGAGTTCCAGCACCTGCTGGACTTCCTGCGCGAGGCGCAGATCGACCGCGCGGGCTGCTTCGCCTACAGCGACGTGAACGGCGCCGTGGCCAACGAGCTGCCCGGCATGCTGCCGATGGAAGTGCGCGAGGAGCGCCGCGCGCGCTTCATGGCCGTGGCCGAAGAGGTGTCCATCGAGCGCCTGCGCCGCCGCGTGGGCGCGACCATGCAGGTGCTGGTGGACCATGCACCGGCGCTCGGCCGCAAGGGCGGCACGGGCCGCAGCTACGCCGATGCGCCCGAGATCGACGGCGTGGTGCACCTGCTGCCGCCCGAGAAGATCAGCAAGCAGCTGAAGGTGGGCGAGTTCACGCGCGCGCAGATCGTGGGCGTGCAGGGCCACGACTTGGTCGCAAGACCGATCTAGGCTTCCCCCCCCTGAGTCGCCTTCGGCGCCTTCCCCCCCAAGGGGGACGCCGCCAGTGGCCCGGCAGAGCCGGTTCCACGGCGTCTGCTGGCGTGGCCTGCTCCGCGGCCATCTGAACGGTGAGGCCGTGTCGGGTTCATGCGCCTTGCCCTGTGCATTTCTCATCCCAAGAGCGCCGAGCCGCCGGCGGGTGATTCAAATACCCCGGTGTCCGGCCTCCGGGGTGGCGAGTCCGCTATCCAAGAGATAGCAACTTTTGCCGCACGGACGCCCGCCGCCTGCATAAGATCGCGGCATGTTCTTCCCGCTGCCGCGCACCGCCACCGCTCCGTTCTGCCCTTCGGAGGTGAAGGGCTCCGTCCGCATCGATCCTGGCCTGCCGTTCCACAGGAAGCTGCTGCGGTACGCCGGGCCCGGTTTGCTGGTGTCCGTGGGCTACATGGACCCGGGCAACTGGGCGACCGACATCGAGGCGGGCTCGCGGTTCGGCTACGGGCTGCTGTTCGTCGTGCTGCTGGCCAGCCTGGCGGCGATGCTGCTGCAGACGCTGTGCGTGCGGCTCGGGCTGGTGGCGCAGAAGGATCTGGCGCAGCTGTGCCGCGAGCGCTACGGGCCCGCGGCCAACCGCTTCCTGTGGGCGGGGGCCGAACTGGCGATCATCGCCTGCGACCTGGCCGAGGTGCTCGGCGGCGCGCTCGCGCTGCATCTGCTGTTCGGGGTGTCGATTCCCTTCGGCATCGGCATCACCGCGTTCGACACGCTCCTGGTGCTGGGCCTGCAGGGCGCGGGCTTCCGGCGGGTGGAGGCGATCGTGCTGGCGCTGGTGGGCACGATCGCGGCCTGCTTCGCGGTGGAATTGGCCTTCGCCCGGCCGCTCTGGTCGGAGGTGGCGATCGGCTTCGCGCCCAGCCTGGAGCGCCTGCAGCAGCCCGGGGCGCTGTACCTGGCCATCGGCATCGTGGGCGCCACGGTGATGCCGCACAACCTCTATCTGCATTCCTCGGTGGTGCAGACCCGGCTGGTGGAGGACAGCGACGCCGGCCGCCGCGAGGCGATCCGCTTCTGCACGCTGGACGCGGTGATCTCCCTGTCGCTGGCGCTGCTGGTGAACGCCGCCATCATGGTGCTGGCCGCGAGCGCCTTCCACGGCAACGGCCACCGGGACGTGGCCGACATCGGGGACGCCTACCGGCTGATCGAGCCGCTGGTGGGCAGCGCGCTCGCCGCCACGCTGTTCGGCATCGCGCTGCTCGCGTCGGGCCAGAGTTCGACCTTCACCGGCACGATCGCCGGGCAGATCGTGATGGAAGGGTTCCTCCAGCTCAAGATGCCCTGCTGGCAGCGCCGCCTCATCACGCGCGTGCTTGCGCTGGTCCCGGCGCTGGTGGGCGTCTGGTGGCTGGGCGACGATGGCGTGGGCAAGATGCTGGTGCTGAGCCAGGTGGTGCTGAGCTTCCAGCTGCCGTTCGCGATGTGGCCGCTGATCCGCTTCACGAGCGACCGCTCGCTGATGGGTGGCTTCGCGAACGGGCGCACGGTGCGCGTGCTGGCCTGGGCGCTGTTCGCGGTGATCTCGGTGGCGAACGTCTGGCTGGTGGGAGCGGTGCTGGCGGGCTGAGGCCTTGTCGGCGCGGCCGCATACGCAATTCCACGGAAGGATTCTGCGAACGGTTGAGCTCTAATCTCAGGGTTTCCACTCCTGGACGCGCGTGCCGATCGTCGCCGTGCTCCTGCCTTCCATGACTCCCTCTCCCCAATCCTCCATGGCGGCTTCCGGCAGCGAAGCCGCGCCCGCGCAATCCAAAGTGGGCACCGTCCTGCGCGTGACGGGCGGCAACTTCATGGAGATGTTCGACTTCTTCCTGTTCGGCTTCTACGCCACGCAGATCTCCAAGGCGTTCTTCCCCGCGGGCGACGAGTTCGCCTCGCTCATGCTGACGTTCATGACCTTCGGCGCGGGCTTCCTGATGCGGCCGCTGGGCGCCGTCTTTTTGGGCGCGTACGTCGACCGCGTCGGCCGCCGCCAGGGCCTGATCGTGACGCTCGCGCTGATGGCGCTGGGCACGCTGCTCATCGCGTGCGTGCCGGGCTACGCCACCATCGGCTTCGTGGCGCCGCTGCTGGTGCTGGTCGGCCGGCTGCTGCAGGGCTTCTCGGCCGGCGTGGAACTGGGCGGGGTGTCGGTGTACCTGGCCGAAATGGCGACGCCGGGCCGCAAGGGCTTCTACGTGAGCTGGCAGTCGGCCAGCCAGCAGGTGGCGATCATCGTCGCGGCGGCGCTGGGCTACTGGCTCAACGTGACCTTCATGCCGCAGGAGATCGCCGATTTCTACTGGCGCCTGCCGTTCTTCGTGGGCTGCCTGATCGTGCCGGTGCTGTTCATCATCCGCCGCTCGCTGCAGGAGACGGAAGAGTTCAAGGCGCGCAAGCACCGCCCCTCCACGCGCGAGATCTTCCGCTCCATCGTCTCCAACTGGGGGCTGGTGATCGCGGGGATGATGATGGTGGCGATGACCACCGTGTCGTTCTACCTCATCACCGTCTACACGCCCACTTTCGGCAAGAGCGTGCTGCACCTGAGCACCACCGATGCGCTGGTCGTGACGCTGTGCGTGGCGCTCTCCAACTTCTTCTGGCTGCCGGTGATGGGCGCGCTCTCCGACCGCGTGGGCCGCAAACCGCTGCTGGTGGCCTTCACGGTGCTGACCATCTTCACCGCCTACCCGGCCCTGAAGTGGCTGGTGGCCGCGCCGGATTTCGTGCGCATGCTGGAGGTCGAGCTGTGGCTGTCGTTCCTCTACGCGAGCTACAACGGCGCGATGGTGGTGGCGCTGACCGAGGTGATGCCGGTGGACGTGCGCACCGTGGGCTTCTCTCTGGCCTACAGCCTCGCCACGGCGGTGTTCGGCGGCTTCACGCCGGCCGTGGCCACGGGCCTGATCGAATGGTCGGGCGACAAGGCCGCGCCGGGCTGGTGGATGACGACGGCGGCGGTGTGCGGGCTGCTGGCGACGCTGCGGCTGTACCGCCGGGCTGCCGGCGGGTCCGCTTGAGCGGATCGCGGGCAGCGCAGAGGTTTCCGGCCCAATAATGGGCCCATGAGCCTGATCGACCGTTACCTGCCGCGCCACCAATTCTCGGAGGAGCACAGCCGGTATATCCCGGCCCCGCCGGCCCGCGTGCTCGATGTCCTCGGCCGTCCCGAAGTGCTGGACGATCCGGCCGCGCGTGGACTGATCGCGCTGCGCGAGATGCCCAACCGCCTGGCCGGCCGGCTGGGGTTCGCATCCCGCCTGCAGCACCGCCCTTCGTTCGGCATTGCCGATTTCACGCCCCTCGGGCGGGACGGTGACCGGGAACTGGCGTATGGTCTGGCCGGCCGTTTCTGGCAAACGGATTACGGGCTTGTCCAGATGCGCGACGCCGCGGCCTTCGATGCCCTGGATTGCACGGGCATCGCCAAGCTGGTGATGAACTTCACCGCAGCCCCGGAGGGCGCTGGAACGCGGCTGACGACGCGCACCCGCGTCTGGTGCGGCGACGACGCGGCACTGCGGCGCTTTCGCCTGTATTGGCTGCTGATCCGGCCGGCCAGCGGCCTGATCCGCCGGCGCCTGCTGCAGCGCGCGCAGGACGCGGCGCTGCGGTCTCCTCTTTCCTGACGGCGCCATCGGCCCCGATGGGCTATGTCCGCCGTGCGGCGGACGCGGGGCATGGGTTCGAGGCGCCCGGTCCGGACACCACGGCGGTTGGCTGATCGAGCGCCCTTGAACCCTCGCGCCTGCACTGGCCTGGACTGGTATTGCCGTGCAAGAAAAAGGCACCGGCCATCTGCATGGCGGGTGCCTTTTCCAGGATGAACGAGGTGGACGCGCCGCGTGGCGCGCAGCCCGCTCAGACGCGCTTGCGGTATTCGCCCGTGCGCGTGTCGATTTCGATCTTGTCGCCCTGGCTGACGAACAGCGGCACCGGCACTTCGAAGCCGGTGGCGATCTTGGCGGGCTTGAGCACCTTGCCGGACGTGTCGCCCTTGACGGCGGGTTCCGTCCAGGTGATTTCGCGCTCGACGCTGGTGGGCAGTTCGACCGAGATGGCCTTGCCGTCGTAGAACACCACTTCGAGGGACATGCCGTCTTCCAGGTAGTTCAGCGCGTCGCCCATGTTCTCGGCTTCGACTTCGTACTGGTTGTATTCGGTGTCCATGCAGACGTACATCGGGTCGGCGAAGTACGAGTACGTGCATTCCTTCTTGTCGAGGATGACGTTGTCGATCTTGTCGTCGGCCTTGTAGACGTTTTCGGTGCCGAAGTTGCCGATCAGGCTCTTGAGCTTCATGCGCACGGTGGCGGCGCCGCGGCCGCCGCGGGCGTATTCGGTCTTCAGGACGACCATCGGGTCCTTGCCGTGCATGATCACGTTGCCGGCGCGGATTTCTTGAGCGATTTTCATAGCAGATTTGCCTGGGTTGGGGCCGCTCAACGCACCGGAGCGCCCTGCCGAGCCGGGCGAATTGAGCGCGGCGGATATGGCGAGGGCGCCGGGCATGTTCCGCGGCGGGGGATGCGCCGGCCGCACGCTTTTGCCAAGCGTGCCGGCCCATGAAGGCGCAAAACCCCGGATTTTAGCTTTTTTCCCGTATGAACCCGAGCAGTTGCGTCACGAGGTCGTCCTGGGCGAGCAGCCGCGAGCGCGCCGCCTGCACGCAGTCGCGCCATTCCCCCAGCGTGGAGTCATGCAGGGCCGGCACGGCGGCATCGGCATGGTCGATGCCGTTCCAGGCATGGTGGAATCGGCGCAGCGATGCCGGCGCCTGCAGCCAGTCGAGGAAGGCGTCGAGCTTGGCATGGTGGGCGCCGTCGTCCTGCGGGTAGATGTGCCAGACGAAGGGCTGGCCGGCCCAGAGCGCCCGCACCAGCGAATCCTCGCCGCGCACGGCGTTCAGGTCGCAGGCGAGCAGCATCTCGTCGAACGCTGTCTGGGGGCAGGGCGCGAGGTAGGTGGTCGGGAAGCCTGGCTCTGAAACGGCACTGGTGGCGCCATCTTGCAGGACCGATCGCACGGCCGCCGTGGCGCGCCCCGGGGTGGCGAGCAGGTGCGCGTCGCCACGCTCGGCCAGCCGGCCCAGCAGCGCCGGCAGCCCGGCGGGCTCGTAGCAGAAGAGCGAGACGGCGAAGGCCCCCGGCGCGAGGCCGTGGCGCGCGCGCCAGCCGGCACGGTCGAACGCGGCCTGGCGTTCCGGCAGGTCCGGCTCGCGCAGCAGGCCGCCGGTGCGCTCCGTGAAGCCGGGATAGAAGAACCAGCGCGTGCGGCCGGCGCCCGGGCCCGAAAAGAGGGGAGAGGGCAGGCGGTGGCTGCGCTCGACGTAGCCCTCCGCCGAGAGGTATTCGAGGTTGATCCAGATCGGGTGCCGGGACTGCCCGTCTCCAGCGGGCGGCGGCAGGCCGGCCAGGAAGCCGTCGGGAACGTCGCAGCCGAAGGCCTCGACGAGCACGTCGCACGGCGAGGCGGTGATCGGGCCTGCGGGCCAGGGCAGCACCTCGACGCCCGGTGCGCCCCGCGGCGCCATCCAGGCGAGGGCGGAGGCGTCGTCGGTCCACAGCCGCACGCGGTGGCCGAGTGCGCCCAGCTGGGCCGCGAGGCGCCAGCAGACGCCGATGTCGCCGAAGTTGTCGATCACACGGCAGAAGAGATCCCAGGCCAGAGGGGTGGTGGTGTGTTTCGGGGCGGTCATGGGGTTTCCTCTTCGGCGGGGGCTTCGCGCAGGTGGTCCACCAGCAGCCGCGCCACGCTGGAGAGCGCGTCTCCCGAGCGCACGCACAGCGCCAATTGGCGCCGCGCCCAGGGCTCCGCCAGCGCGACCGTGCGCAGCGGCAGCGTGCCCAGGTAGAGCCGCGCACTGCCGCGCGGCAGCACGCCCACGCCGAGGCCCGCCGACACCATGAGGCAGAGCGCGTCGTAGCTCGTCACCTGGATGCGCAGCCGCAGCGGCATCCCGGCCTCGGCCGCCGCGCGCGTCAGCAGGTTGTTGATGGCGCTGCCCGGGTGTACGCCCACGAAGTCGCAGTGCAGCGCCTCTGCCAGCCGCACGCTGCGCCGCCGCGCCAGGGCATGGCCCCGGGGCGCCACCAGCACCAGTTCGTCCTCCCGGTAGGGCAGCAGCGTGACGCGGTCGCCGTAGTTGCCGTGGTTGAGGATGCCGATGTCGGCCGCGTTCTCCGCGACCGAGCGGGCGATGGCGCTGCTGATCTGCTCCTCCAGCCGCACCTGCACCTGCGGGTGCGCGGCCATGAAGCGCTGCAGATCGCGCGGCAGGAACTGGGTGATGGCCGAGATGTTGGCCACCACGCGCACCTGCCCGCGCACGCCGGCACGGTAGTCGCCCATCTGCGCGGCAATGCCGTCCAGGTCGTTGAGCACGCCGCGCGCCATGTCGAGCAGCGCATAGGCGGCGGCCGTGGGCTCGCTGCCGCGGTTGCTGCGCGCGAACAGGTCCACGCCCAGGGCATGTTCCAGTTCCGCGAGGCGCCGGCTGGCGGCCGAGGCGGCGATGTGCTCGCGCGCCGCGGCGCGGGCGATGGCGTTCTCTTCCATCACCGCCACGAAGAGGCGCAGGGACACGGGGTCGAGTTTCATGCCCGGGATGGTAGCCGCCTGCCATGCCGGTTTGCGATGGCACCTTCTCGATTGGGCGTTTTGCGGCCGCACCCGGGCTGGGCATGATGCGCGCCATGCAGGAGACATCCCCCATGGAATCCACCGCGGCGCAGGCGACCGCCCCGTCCGCCACCCCCGCCACCCCCGCAGCCCTGGCCGGCGTGCGGGTGATCGAGATGGGCCAGCTCATCGCGGGCCCGTTCTGCGGCAAGACGCTCGGCGAGTTCGGCGCCGACGTGGTGAAGATCGAAGCCACGGGCGCGGGCGATCCGCTGCGCAACTGGCGCATGCTGAAGGAGGGCACCTCCGTCTGGTGGCAGGTGCAGTCGCGTAACAAGCGCTCGGTGGCGCTGGACCTGCGCCAGCCCGAGGGGCAGGACATCGCGCGCCGGCTGATCGCCGAGGCCGACGTGCTCATCGAGAATTTCCGCCCCGGCACGCTGGAGGATTGGGGCATGTCGCCCGAGGCGCTGCACGCGCTCAACCCGGGCCTGGTGATCCTGCGCATCTCGGGCTACGGCCAGACGGGCCCCTACCGCGACCTGCCGGGCTTCGGCGTGATCGGCGAGGCCATGGGCGGGCTGCGCCACCTGACGGGCGAGCCCGGCCGCGTGCCGGTGCGCGTGGGCGTGTCGATCGGCGACACGCTGGCGGCGCTGCACGGTGCCATCGGCGTGCTGACGGCGCTCTACCACCGCAAGGTGAACGGCGGCCAGGGGCAGGTGATCGACGTGGCGCTGCACGAGGCGGTGTTCAACGTGATGGAAAGCCTGATTCCCGAATACAGCGCGTTCGGCGCCGTGCGCGATGCGGCAGGCAGCGCGCTGCCGGGCATCGCTCCTTCCAATGCCTACCCCTGCGCCGACGGCTGGGTGCTGGTGGCCGGCAACGGCGACAGCATCTTCCGGCGGCTCATGGAGGCGATCGGCCGGCCGGACCTGGCCGCCGCGCCCGATCTGGGAAGCAATGCCGGCCGCGTGGCGCGCGTGCAGGAGATCGACGCGGCGATCGGCGCCTGGACGGCCGGGCGCACGGTGGCCGAGGTGATGGCGACGCTCGCGGCCGCGCGCGTGCCGGCCGGCAAGGTCTACACGGCGCGCGACATCGCCGAAGACCCGCACTACCGGGCCCGCGACATGCTGCTGCCGCAGACCACGCGCGACGGCTACACGGTCGAGGTGCCGGGCATCGTGCCCAAGCTCTCGGCCACGCCGGGCACCATCCGCTCCAGCGCCCCGCGGCTGGGCGACGACACCGACGCGGTGCTGCGCGAGGCGGGACTGAGCGAGGCACAGATCGCGCTGCTGCGCGAGAAGGGGGTGGTGCAATGAACGGCAATGCGACTGGAACCGTATGGCAGGGCGCCGGGCGCCGCGTCCACATGCAGGAGGTGGGTACGCGCGACGGCCTGCAGATGGAGCAGGCCTTCGTTCCCACGGAAGACAAGATCGCCCTGGTGGATGCGCTGTCGGACGCGGGGCTCGCCAAGATCGAGGTGACGGCTTTCGTCTCGCCCGCGGCGATTCCCGCGCTGCGCGACGCCGAGATCGTGATGCGCGAGATCGCGCGGCGCCCCGGCGTGGTGTATGCCGCGCTGGTGCCGAACGTGCGCGGTGCGGAGCGCGCGATCGAGGCACGCACCGACGAGCTGAACCTGGTGATGTCCGCCAGCGAGACGCACAACCTCGCCAACCTGCGCATGACGCGCGCGCAGTCGTTCGCCTCGCTCGCCCAGGCGGTGGCCACGGCGCAGGCCGCGGGCGTGGCGGTGAACGTGTCGCTCTCGTGCGTGTTCGGCTGCCCGATGGAAGGCGACGTGGCCGAATCCGAGGTGTTCGGGTGGGTGCAGCGCTTCGCCGACCTGGGCGTGGGCGGCATCACGCTGTGCGACACGACAGGCATGGCGCACCCTGCGCAGGTGGCGATGCTCGTGGCCGCGGCGCGCGCCCGCTGGCCGGACCTGGTGTTCACGCTGCACTTCCACAACACGCGCGGCATGGGCCTCGCCAACGTGCTCGCCGCGATCGGCGCGGGCGCAGACCGCTTCGATGCCTCGCTCGGCGGGCTGGGCGGCTGCCCCTACGCGCCGGGCGCCTCGGGCAACGTCTGCAGCGAAGAGGTGGTGCACGCGCTGGAACTCATGGGATACGACACGGGCGTGGACCTGGCGGCGCTGCTCGCCGCCGCGCGGCGCCTGCCCGCGCTCATCGGCCACGACATTCCCGGCCAGCTCGCCAAGGCCGGACGGCGCCTGGATCTGCACCCGGTGCCCGCGGATTTCGAGGCCATCCGGGAGCGGGCGATGGCTCGATAGCCTTCGGCCAAGGCAGCCATGGCGGCGGCGCAAACGCCGTGCCGGGCAGACCAGAAAGAACACAACGACGACAGGAGACAAAACCCATGCCCACACCCCCAACCCTCTCCGGCCGCCTGCCGCGCCGCCGCGCGCTGCAGGCGCTCGCCGCCACCCTCTGCGCACCCGCTCCGTTCGCCTGGTCGCAGGACGGCTATCCCTCCAAGCCCATCACGCTGATCGTGCCGCAGGCCGCCGGGGGCGCCAACGATGCGATCGCGCGGGTGGTGGCGCAGCGCCTGTCGGAGCAGATGGGGCAGAGCGTCGTGGTGGACAACCGCCCGGGCGCGGGCGGCACGCTCGCCACCGCGGCCACCGCACGCGCCAAGCACGACGGCTACACGCTGCTGCTCACCGCCGACAGCGCGCACGTCATCGGCCCGGCGCTCTACCGCAACCCCGGCTTCGATCCGGTGAAGGACTTCGAACCCGTGGCGCCGGTGGCCACGGCGGGCTATGTGCTGGTCGCGCACCCGTCGTTCCCCGCGAACGACATCGCGGGCCTGATCGCGCTCGCCAAGGCCAGACCCGGCGAGTACGCGATCGCCTCGGCCGGCAACGGCACGCTCAACCACCTGATCGGCGAGATGCTGCAGAAGGCCGCGGGCATCCGGCTGCAGCATGTGCCGTACAAGGGATCGGCCGCCGCCGCGACCGACGTGGCGGGCGGGCAGGTGCCACTGTCGGTGCAGAGCCTGCCGTCCTGCATCGCCTTCATCAAGGCCGGCAAGCTCAAGGTGCTCGGCGTGGTCAACAGCCGCCCGGTCGCCGCGCTGCCCGGCGTGCCGACGATCGGCCAGACGCTGCCGGGCTTCGGCCAGTCGCCCTGGTACGCGCTGTTCGCACCGGCCGGCACGCCCGCGTCCATCGTCGCGCGCCTGCAGGCCGAGGTCGCCCGCGCGCTGGATCAGAAGGACGTGGTGGACAAGCTCGCCGGCGTGGGCTGCGAGCCCTTCAAGGGCACGTCCGCCCAGCTCGGCGCACTGGTGCAGGCGGAGCTGCCGCAGTGGGCGCGCGTGGTGAAAGAGACCGGCGCCACGGTGGACTGATCAACACATAACGACCCAGGAGACAACGACATGCAAGCTTCCTTCCCCCGCCGGCTCGCGCTGGCCACCCTGGCGGCCGCGGCCTGCGCGGCCCTGCCGCTGGCGGCCGTGGCACAGGGCGCCTACCCCGCCAAGCCCGTGACGCTCGTCGTGCCCACTGCGGCCGGCGGCACCACGGACCTGTCGGCGCGCATGCTCGCGCAGGCGCTCGGGCCGGTGCTCGGGCAGTCGGTGGTGGTGGACAACAAGGGCGGCGGCAACGGCAACATCGCGGCCGGCGCCGTCAAACGGGCCGAGCCCGACGGCTACACGCTGCTCATGCAGTACTCGGGCTACCACGTGATTTCGCCGCTGCTGACGGCGCAGAAAACCTGGGACATGGGCGACTTCCAGCCCGTGGCGAACGTGCTCTCCGCGCCGCAGATCATCGTGGTGCGCGAGGGCCTGCCGGTGAAGACGCTGGGCGAGCTCATCGCCTACGCGAAGGCCAACCCCGGCAAACTGAACTACGCCTCGTCCGGCAACGGCTCTCTGCAGCACGTGACCGGCGCCATGCTGGAGCAGCAGGGCGGGATGAAGATGGTGCACGTGCCCTACAAGGGCACCGGCCCCGCGCTGCAGGATCTGCTGGGCGGGCAGGTGGATCTCACCTTCGGCACCGCGCCGCCCTTCATGCCGCACATCCAGGCCGGCAAGCTGCGCGTGCTGGCCGTGACGGGCAAGGAGCGCCTGCCCAGCCTGCCGAACGTGCCCACCACGGCCGAAGCCGGCTATCCGCAGGTGAATGCCACGTCGTGGTTCGCGCTGTTCGCGCCCGCGAACACGCCCAAGCCCGTGGTCGACAAGCTGGTGGCCGACGTGCGTACCGTGGTGCAGAGCCCGGCGTTCCAGCAAAAGGCGCAGGAGCAGGGCGCCACGGCCGATTACCAGGCACCGCAGCAGCTCGGCGCGCGCGTCAAGGCCGATTTGGCCAATTGGGCGCAGGTGATCAAGGCCGCGAATATCCAGGCCGAGTGAGCCGAAGGGAAAACCGGTTTTCAACTTCCCATCCGGGTATTTTTTAAGGGTTTCCCCCATTGCGGCTTCGTGCTGCATTTCAGGGCCTCCATGCACCGCATGGGGGCTTTTTTCATGCCGCGCCGCACCAAGGCCGTGCAGCATCGAAAACGCTTTGAATGATTGAATTTTTTCTTTAACATGCGCCCGTTGTAAATTTTTTATCAGAGTTTTCGCGCTGACGGGAGCCGCTTTGAGCGGCTCCGCGGCTGCGATCGCCTTCTTCCCTTTCCTCCAATGTCCGACCTTCCAGACGTTGCCGCCGATGCCGTATCGATCGCGATCCGCATCGGACGCGCGCGTCCCACGCTGACGCGCTCGCACCAGCAGATGGCGGACTACGTGCTGGCGCATCCGCTGCAGGCCGCCACGATGCCGATCGACGAACTCGCGGCGGCGGTGGGCGTGTCCATCGCCACCGCCAACCGTTTCGCGCGGGCGATCGGCCTCGAGGGCTATCCGATGCTGCGGGCCGAACTGGTGAAGGGGTTCGAAGCCATGCTGGCGCCCATCGAGAAGATGCGCATCAAGCTGGAGAAGCCCACCTCCATCCGCGACGTGTTCGCCGCCGCGCTGGAAGAGAGCCAGCGCAACATCGCCGCCACGCGCGATGCGCTGGACCCTGCCGCCTGCGAGGCGGCGGTGCAGGCGCTGCTGGGCGCGGGCCGCATCTACCTCGCCGGCTTCGGCGCCAGCGGCTGGCTGGCCGGCCTGCTGCAGCGCGGCCTCGACGCCTACTGCGACAACGTGCACCTGCTCGCCGGCGTGGGCGGCTCGTCCTACGGCGCGCGCATGCTGCCGCGCATGGGCGAGGGCGACCTGCTCGTCGCCATCAGCTATCCGCGCTACCTCACCGACACGGTGGTGCTGGCGCAGGGCGCATTCGAGCGCGGCGTGCAGGTGCTGGCGCTCACCGACGGCCCGCAGTCGCCGCTCGTGCCGTTCGCGCACGGCTGCCTGTTCGCCCAGACCGAAAACCAGTACGCGGCCAATTCCGAATCGTCGGCGCTGGCCCTGATCGAGGCGCTGACCAGCGCGGTGGCCCACCAGTCGCGGGAATCGGTGAAGACCGCCGCCCGCATGACGGAGGCGGTGCTGCCGTGGCTGCACGACAGCGCCCGCAGCCGGCTCGCGCCGCGCTCGGGCGAGGCCGGGCAGCGGCGTGCGGAGGCGCGGGCCGCCGGGCGCTGAGCACCGCCGCCCCGCGCCCACGCGCCGCCTTCTTCCGCTTCGTTCCGTTCCGTCCGCTTCGTCCCGCTTGTCCGTCCGCTCGCATTCCCTTCGCCGCTTTCTGCCGATTCCGCCCGCAATGACCGCCACCGCCGCTTCCCCGTCCGCCGCACGCCCCGCGCCCGTGATCGCCATCCACGGCGGCGCGGGCACGCTGAACCGCGCCCACATCAGCCCCGCCCAGGAGCAGGCCTACCACGCCGCGCTGCAGGACGTGCTGCGCGCGGGCCAGGCCGTGCTGGCGCGGGGCGGCAGCGCGGTCGATGCCGTCTGCGAGGCGGTGCGCCTGCTGGAGGAGTGCCCGCTGTTCAATGCCGGCCACGGCGCGGTGTTCACGGCCGACGCCACGCACGAGCTGGACGCGGCGGTGATGGACGGCGCGAACCTCGCGGCCGGCGCGGTGGCGGGCGTGGCGCACGTGCGCAACCCGGTGCTGGCGGCCCGCGCGGTGATGCTGCACGGCCAGCATGTGCTGATGGCCGGCGAGGGTGCCGAGCGCATGGCGCGCGACGCGGGGCTGGAGATGGTGCAGCCGTCGCATTTCTCGACGGACGCGCGCCGCGCGCAGCTGGAGGCGGCGCGCGCCAGCCAGCGCGGCGCCGTGCTGGACCACGATGGCGCCGCGGCGCTGGCGGGCCGCGCCCTCGACGAAGACCGCAAGATGGGCACCGTCGGCGCGGTGGCGCTGGATGCGCACGGCCACCTCGCCGCCGCCACCTCCACCGGCGGCATGACCAACAAGCGCCCCGGCCGCGTGGGCGACAGCCCGCTGATCGGCGCGGGCACCTACGCCGACGACCGCACGGCGGCCGTCTCCTGCACCGGCCACGGCGAGAGCTTCATCCGCGTGGCGGCCGCGCACGACCTCTGCGCGCGCATGGCCCACGGCGGCGCGGCCCTCGGCGAAGCGGCCGATGCCGTGGTCCACGGCACGCTCGCGGCCCTCGGCGGCACCGGCGGCCTGATCGCCGTGGACCGCCACGGCAACGTCTGCCTGCCCTTCAACACCGAGGGCATGTACCGCGGCTTCGCCCGCGTGGGCGATGCGCCCGAGACCTCCATCTACCGCTGAGGGCCCGGCGCCCGCGCCCCTCCGCTCCACGACCGATCTTCCTTTCGCCCGACATGAAATCCACCGCCCCGACCGCCTCCACGACCCTCGCCCTGCCCGAGCAGCGCGTGCTGGCCGTGGACGACCTCACGATCCGCTTCGCCAATTCCGAGCGCACGGTGGACGCCGTGCGCCACCTCTCCTTCCACGTGGACCGCGGCGAAACCCTGGCCATCGTGGGCGAATCGGGCTCGGGCAAGTCCGTCACCTCGCTGGCGCTGATGCGGCTCGTGGAGCACGGCGGCGGCAAAATCATCGGCGGCTCGGTGGCGCTGCGCCGCAGGAGCGGCCAGGTGCTCGACGTGGCGCGCGCCAGCAATGCCGTGATGCGCGACGTGCGCGGCGCCGACGTGGCGATGATCTTCCAGGAGCCGATGACCTCGCTCAACCCGGTGTTCACCGCGGGCGAGCAGATCGCCGAATCCATCCGCGTGCACCAGGGCAAGGACCGCGCCGCCGCGCGCGCCGAGGCGCTGCGCATGCTGGAGCTGGTGCGCATTCCCGAGGCGCGCAACGTGCTGGACCGCTTCCCCCACCAGCTCTCGGGCGGCATGCGCCAGCGCGTGATGATCGCCATGGCGCTGTCGTGCAAGCCGCAGCTGCTGATCGCCGACGAGCCCACCACGGCGCTGGACGTCACCATCCAGGCACAGATCCTGCAGCTCATCCGGCAGCTGCAGGACGAGATGCACATGGGCGTGATCTTCATCACCCACGACATGGGCGTGGTGGCCGAGGTGGCCGACCGCGTGCTGGTGATGTACCGCGGCGACAAGGTGGAGGAGGGCCCGTCGGACCGCGTCTTCGCCGCGCCGCAGCATGCCTACACCCGCGCGCTGCTGTCGGCCGTGCCGAAGCTGGGCGCCATGCAGGGCACCGACCTGCCGCGCCACTTCGACCTGATCGGCGCCGATGGAGCGGCGGATGCGCAGGCCGTGCTCGAATCCACCCCCGCCGACACCCGCCCCGCGGGCGCCCACCCCATCCTGCGCGTGAAGGACCTGGTGACGCGTTTCGACCTGCGCGCCGGCCTCTTCAACCGCGTCCAGCGCCGCGTGCATGCGGTGGAGCGCGTGAGCTTCGATCTCTATCCCGGCGAAACGCTCGCCCTGGTGGGCGAATCCGGCTGCGGCAAGTCCACCACCGGCCGCTCGCTGCTGCGGCTGGTCGAGAGCCAGAGCGGTGCCATCGAGTTCGGCGGGCGCAACATCCTCGACCTGCCGACGTCCGAAGTGCAGGCCCTGCGCCGCGACATCCAGTTCATCTTCCAGGACCCGTTCGCCTCGCTCGACCCGCGCCTCACGGTGGGCTTCTCGATCATGGAGCCGCTGCTCGTGCACAAGATCGGCACCCGCGAAGAGGCGCAGGCCCGCGTGGACTGGCTCATGGAGAAGGTGGGTCTGCCGCGCGAGCATGCGCAGCGCTACCCGCACGAATTCTCCGGCGGCCAGCGCCAGCGCATCGCGATCGCGCGCGCCCTGGCGCTCAACCCCAAGGTGGTGGTGGCCGATGAATCCGTCTCGGCGCTCGACGTCTCCATCCAGGCGCAGATCGTCAACCTGATGCTGGACCTGCAGCGCGAGCTGGGCGTGGCCTTCCTCTTCATCTCGCACGACATGGCGGTGGTGGAGCGCATCAGCCACCGCGTGGCGGTGATGTTCCTTGGCCAGATCGTGGAGATCGGCCCGCGCCGCGCGATCTTCGAGAACCCGCAGCACGCCTACACGAAGAAGCTCATGGCCGCCGTGCCGATCGCCGATCCGGCGCGCCGCCACCTGAAGCGCACGCTGCTGGGCGGCGAAATCCCCAGCCCGATCCGCGCCGTGGGCGACGAGCCCGCCGTGCAGCCGCTGGTGGAAGTGGGCCCGGGCCACTTCGTGGCGCGCCACGCCATCGCCAATCTGTACTGATCCCGCCTTTCTCCTCCTTTTCCTCCTGCCTTCGTTTCTTTTCAACCGGAGTCCACCATGAAGAAAACCCCGCATTCCCGCCGCATCGCAGCGGGCCTCCTGGCCCTCGTGGCCGTGGCCGCGTCCGGCTCCGCGCTCGCCGCGGGCAACGCCGTGCTGGCCATCTACCAGCAGCCCGAGACGCTGGACCCGTACAACACCAACACGACCATCACCACGGCCGTGACGAAGAGCTTCTACGAAGGCCTGTTCGCGTTCGACAAGGACATGAAGGTCAAGAACGTGCTGGCCGAGAGCTACGAAGTGTCCCGGGACGGCCTGGTCTACACCTTCAAGCTGCGCTCGGGCGTGAAGTTCCACGACGGCACCGACTTCAACGCCGCCGCCGCCAAGGCCACGCTGGACCGCGTGATGGACCCGGCCAACCGCCTGCTGCGCGCCAACCAGTTCAACCGCGTGGCCAAGGTCGAGGCCGTGAACCCGCAGACCCTGCGGATCACGCTCAAGGAGCCCTTCGGCCCCTTCATCAACGCGCTGGCGCACGCCTCGGCCGCGATGATCTCTCCCGCCGCGCTCGCCAAGTGGGGCAGCAAGGACATCGCCTTCCACCCCGTGGGCACGGGCCCGTTCGAATTCGTCGAGTGGAAGCAGACCGAAGCCATCGTCGGCAAGAAGTTCGCGGGCTACTGGAAGAAGGGCTATCCCAAGGTCGACCAGGTGACCTGGAAGCCGGTGACCGAGAACAACACCCGCGCCGCCATGCTGCAGACCGGCGAGGCCGACTTCGCCTTCACGCTGCCCTATGAGCAGATCGCCACGCTGAAGAAGAGCGACAAGGTGGAAGTGGTGACCGCGCCCTCCATCATCCAGCGCTTCCTGACGTTCAACATGCTGCAGAAGCCCTTCGACAACCCGAAGGTGCGCGAAGCCATCGGCTACGCGATCAACAAGGAGGCGCTCGCCAAGGTCGCCTTCAACGGCTACGCCTTCCCGGCCCAGGGCTTCGTGCCGCAGGGCGTGGAATACGCCGTGAAGATGCAGCCGATCCCCTACAACGTAGCCAAGGCCAAGGAACTGCTGAAGGAAGCCGGCTTCCCCAACGGTTTCGAGACCACGCTCTGGAGCGGCTACAACAACACCACCAGCCAGAAGGTGATTCAGTTCCTGCAGCAGCAACTGCAGCAGGTGGGCATCAAGGTGTCGGTGGAAGCCCTGGAGCCCGGCAAGCGCGCCGAGACCGTGGACGCCTGGCCCGATCCCAAGACCTCCAAGCTGCGCCTGTACTACATCGGCTGGTCGTCCTCCACCGGCGAGGCCGACTGGGCGCTGCGCCCGCTGTTCTCGACCGAATCGTGGGCTCCGAAGCTCGCCAACTACGCCTTCTACAGCAACCCCGTGGTGGATGATTCCATCGCCAAGGCGCTGCTGACCACCGACGGCGGCGAGCGCGCCGCGCTCTACAAGGCCGCGCAGGAGCAGCTCGCCAAGGACCTGCCGCGCATCCCGCTGGTCACCGAAGAAGTGCTCTACGCCCACGCCAAGCGCCTCTCCGGTGTGTACGTGATGCCCGACGGCAACATCAACAGCGACGAAATCTCGCTGAAGTAAGCCTCCGGGCCCACGGCCCCCGCATGCCGCGGGGGCCTTGTCCCGCTTCTGTTCCCGCTCCCGTTCCGCTCCCGTTTTCCCCTCGCTGCGCACCGCAGCGCCGCACCCATGCTGAACTATTTCCTCAAACGACTGCTGGGGCTCCTGCCCACGCTGCTGATCGTGGCGGTACTGGTGTTCCTCTTCGTCCACATGCTGCCGGGCGACCCCGCGCGCCTGGCCGCCGGGGTGGACGCCGACGAGGCCACCGTGCAGATCGTCCGCCAGGAGCTGGGCCTCGACAAGCCCCTGCCCGAGCAGTTCGTGCACTTCTTCTCGCGCATGGTGCAGGGGGATTTCGGCACGTCCATCCGCACCCGCCGCCCCGTGGCCGCCGAGATCGGCGAGCGCTTCATGCCCACGCTGCTGCTCACCATCGCCGCCATGGCGTGGTCGGTGGTGCTGGGCATGGGCATCGGCATCCTCTCGGCCGTCTACCGCAACCGCTGGCCCGACCGGCTCGGCATGACGCTCGCGGTGTCCGGCATCTCCTTTCCCGCGTTCGCGCTCGGCATGACGCTGATGCAGGTGTTCTCGGTGCAGCTGGGCTGGCTGCCCACCGTGGGCGCCGACAGCTGGAAGCACTACGTGCTGCCCTCGATCACGCTGGGCGCGGCGGTGGCCGCCGTCATGGCGCGCTTCACGCGCGCCTCCTTCGTCGAAGTGGTGCAGGAGGACTTCGTGCGCACCGCGCGCGCCAAGGGCCTCAACGAGCGCACCGTGGTGCTCAAGCACTGCCTGCGCAACGCGCTCATCCCGGTCGTCACCATGATGGGCCTGCAGTTCGGCTTCCTGCTCGGGGGCTCGATCGTGGTGGAGGCCGTCTTCAACTGGCCCGGCCTCGGCCGCCTGCTGGTGGACGCCGTGACCATGCGCGACTACCCCGTCATCCAGACGCTGGTGCTGCTTTTCTCGCTGGAGTTCATCCTCATCAACCTGGTGGTGGACATGCTCTACGGCTTCATCAACCCGACCATCCGCTACAAGTGAAGCGCGCGGACCGGACCCCCTCCACCGACGAAGACACGGTATGACCACGCCCTCCATTCCCACCCCGCCCGACGCCGCCCAGGTGGCGGCGGCCACGGTGGCCCCCACCGCCGGCAATGCCTCCACGGTGCGCACGCCCTGGCGCGAGTTCTGGCGCAAGTTCAAGAAGCAGCACGTCGCTGTGGCCGCGCTGGTGTTCGTCGTGCTGCTCGTCGCCGTGGCCGTGCTGGCCCCGGTGATCGTGCCGTTCGACGCCGAGAACTTCTTCGACTACGACCGGATCAACGACGGCCCCTCGGCCATGCACTGGTTCGGCGTCGATCCGCTCGGCCGCGACATCTTCAGCCGCATCCTGATGGGCGCGCGCATCTCGCTGGCCGCGGGCTTCCTCTCGGTGGCGATCGGCTGCCTGATCGGCACCACGCTGGGCCTGCTCGCCGGCTACTACGAAGGCTGGTGGGACCGCATCGTGATGCGCATCTCCGACGTGCTGTTCGCCTTCCCCGGCATCCTGCTGGCGCTGGGCGTGGTGGCCATCCTGGGCAGCAGCATGACCAACGTGGTGGTGGCCGTGGCGGTGTTCAGCGTGCCCGCCTTCGCGCGGCTGGTGCGCGGCAACACGCTGGTGCTCAAGCAGATGACCTACATCGAATCCGCGCGCAGCATCGGCGCGTCGGACTGGACCATCATCGTGCGGCACATCCTGCCCGGCACCATCTCCTCGATCGTCGTGTACTTCACGATGCGCGTGGGCACCTCGATCATCACCGCCGCCAGCCTGTCGTTCCTCGGCATGGGCGCGCAGCCGCCGACGCCGGAGTGGGGCGCCATGCTCAACGAGGCGCGCGCCGACATGGTGAACGCGCCGCACGTCGCGCTGTTCCCGAGCCTCGCCATCTTCCTCACGGTGCTGGCCTTCAACCTGCTGGGCGACGGCCTGCGCGACGCGCTCGACCCCAAGATCGACCGGCAGTCATGAGCGCACGCGACCTCGCCGCCGCCGCGCCGCCGCGCATCGGCCTGCTGGACGCGGGGCCGCTCGACGCGATCACCGACGTGGCGGGCGTCACCGTCGGCCACGCCACGCTGGCCGACGGCGCGGTGCAGACCGGCGTGACCGTCATCCACCCCCACGCGCTCGATCCGTACCGCCACAAGGTGCCGGCGGGCGCCGCCGTCATCAACGGCTTCGGCAAGAGCGTGGGCCTGGTGCAGCTGGAAGAGCTGGGCCAGCTGGAGACGCCGATCGCGCTCACCAACACGTTCTCGGTGCCCGCCGTGGCGCAGGCGCAGATCCGCGACTGCGTGCGCGCGAACCCCGAGACGGGCCGCGCGCTGCCCACTGTCAATCCGCTGGTGCTGGAGTGCAACGACGGCTTCCTGAACGACATCCAGCGCATGGCGGTCGGCGACGACCACTACCGTGCCGCCTGCGAAAGCGCCGGTGCGCAGGTGCCCCAGGGCGCCGTGGGCGCGGGCCGCGGCATGTCGAGCTTTCAGCTCAAGGGCGGCATCGGCACCGCGTCGCGGCGCGTGCCGCTCGCTGGCGGCCACCGCACCGTGGGCGCGCTGGTGCTCGCCAACTACGGGCTGCTGCCGAACTTCGTCTGGGGCGGTGCCGCGATCGGCGCGACCCTGGCCGACGCCCTGGAGGTGGAAGCCGAAGCGCGCGCCGCCGCGGCCGGGCCCGAGAAGGGCTCCATCATCATGGTGCTGGCCACCGACGCGCCGCTGGACGCGCGCCAGCTCGCCCGCCTGGCCCGGCGCGCCGCCGCGGGCCTCGCGCGCACCGGCTCGGTGTACGGCCACGGCAGCGGCGACATCGCCGTGGCGTTCTCCACCGCCTACACCCTGCCGCACCTGCCGGAGGACGCCATGCCGGCCGTGCCGCTGGTGCACGAATCGCGGCTCGACGGCCTGTTCCAGGCAGCGGCCGACAGCGTCGAGCAGGCGATCGTGCACGCGCTCTGGCACGCGGAGACCGTCACCGGCCGGGACGGCCATCGCCGCCAGGCCCTGCGCGACTTGCTCGCCCGGACCGGCTGAAGCCATTTAGCGCCACCTGCCGCATCACAACCCGTCCCGCGTTCTCTTCTTCTCCCTTACACGCCGATTGCAGCCCCCATGAAAATCCTCATCTCCGTCGACATCGAAGGCGTGGCCGGCGTCTACCACCCCGAACAGGTGCGCGCCGGCAACCCCGAGTACGAGCGCGCGCGGCGCCTGATGGCCGCGGAGGCGAACGCCGCCATCGCGGGGGCGTTCGAAGGCGGGGCCGCCGAAGTGTTCGTCAACGATTCGCACGGGGGCTTCCGCAACATGCCGCCGGACCTGCTCGACGCGCGCGCGCAGGCCGTGCAGGGCAAGCCGCGCTACCTGAGCATGGTGGCCGGCGTGGAGCTGGGCGTGGATGGCGTCTGCTTCATCGGCTACCACGCCCGCTCGCGCGCCCACGGCATCCTGGCCCACACGATCAACAGCTTCGCGTTCGCGCGCATCGCGCTCAACGGGCGCGAGCTGGGCGAGGCGGGCATCTACGGTGCGCTGGCCGGGGCCTACGGAGCGCCCGTCATCGCCGCGTCGGGCGACGACGCCTTCATCGCCGAAACGCGCGACCTGTTCCCGCACGCGACCTTCGTGCAGACCAAGCGCGCCACCGGCGCCAACAGCGGCATCAGCCTCTCGCCCGAGCGCGCCTGCGCCGCGATCCGCGAGGGCGTGGCCCGGGCCATGGCGCAGGTGCGCAGCGCCCGGCCGTTCTGCATCGACGGCCCCGTCACCGTCGATCTGGTGGCGCAGTCGGTGGCGCTGGCCGACCTGTTCTGCCAGTGGCCTGCGCTGGAGCGCACCGCACCCGACGCGCTGCGCTTCACCGCGCCCGACACCGAATCGGCGGTGCGGATGGTGAACTGCCTGTCCGCCATGTCCAGCATGTTGAGGTAGGTTGTCACCATCTGAGGAGTGAGGCAGCGCCGGTTTCAAAGTCTGCGCACAATGCTGTAGATCCCTGGATTGAAGAAAAGATGACTGCAACTGCAAACCCGTCCGCGGCCGTGGCGCCCGCGATGACCGTCGGCATCCTGGCCGGCATGGGTCCTGCCGCGGGCGTGGATTTCGCGCGGCTGTTCGTGCGTGCGGCGGAGCAATGGCTGCAGGGCCATGGCCAGGCCGTGCGCGACCAGGCCTTTCCCGAGCACTGGATCGCCCAGGTGCCGGTGGTGGACCGCACGCAGGCGCTGCGCGATCCGGCGGCGCCCCAGCCGCTCGATGGGATGGTCTCGGCCCTGGAGCGCTTGGTGGCGGTGGGCGTGCATGCGGCGGCCATATCGTGCAACACGGCCCATGCGTGGCACGCGGAGTTGCAGGAGCGCGTACCCGGCGTGGAGCTGCTGCACATCGCGCGCGAGACCGCGGCCGAGCTGCAGCGCCGCGGCGTCCGCCGCGCGGCCCTGCTGGCCACGCAGGGCACCTACGGCATGGGCCTGTACGACGAGGCCTTCGCCACGCACGGCGTGGAATGCGTGCTGCCCTCGACGGAAGCGAAGGAATGGCTGATGCAGGGCATCTACGACGGCGTGAAGGCCGGCGACATGGCCCTGGCGCGCCGCCGCTTCGCCGCAGTGGGCGAGTCCGTGCGCGCGCAGCACGGCGACGTGCCGCTCGTCATGGCCTGTACCGAGATCCCGCTGGCGCTGCCCGATGCGCCCGAGGCCGCCGGCTGGACCCTGGTCGATCCTTCCGAGATACTGGCAACGGCCCTGGTACGCCGCGCCTACGGCGGCCGCTGACACGGCGCGGCCGTGCGTGCCGGCCACAATACGCACATGTCCGATGTGCACTCTGATGAACTGCTCGCGCAGGTGGCCTCGCTGCCGCCGCTGCCCGGCGTCTACCGCTATTTCGACGCCCAGGGCGGCCTGCTCTACGTGGGCAAGGCGCGCAACCTCAAGAAGCGCGTCTCCAGCTACTTCACCAAGACCCATGGCGGCACGCGCATCGGCCACATGGTGGGCAAGATCGCGCGGCTGGAGACCACCGTGGTGCGCTCCGAGGCCGAGGCGCTGCTGCTGGAGAACAACCTCATCAAGACGCTCAATCCGCGCTACAACATCCTGTTCCGCGACGACAAGAGCTATCCCTACCTGAAGATCACCGGCGTAGCGGCGCGCGACGGCACCGGCGAGCAGCCCGGCCAGCGCTTCCCGCGCGTCGCGTATTACCGCGGCTCGATGGACAAGCGGCATCGCTATTTCGGGCCCTATCCCGGTGCCTGGGCGGTGAAGGAGACCATCCTGCTGCTGCAGAAGGTGTTCCGCCTGCGCACCTGCGAAGACACCGTCTTCTCCAACCGCACGCGTCCCTGCCTGCTCTACCAGATCAAGCGCTGCTCGGGCCCCTGCGTGGACCTGGTCTCGCCCGAGGCCTATGCGATCGACGTGCGCAACGCCGACGCCATGCTGCGCGGCGAGACCAAGGAACTGCTGGAGGCCCTGGAGGCGCGCATGATGGAGCACTCCGGGCGGCTCGAATTCGAACAGGCGGCGGACATCCGCAACCAGATCACGGCGCTCTCGCGCGTGCTGCACCAGCAGGCCATCGAGACAGTTTCCGACAAGGATGTGGACATCCTCGCCGTGAAGGTGCTGGGCGGCCGCGCCTGCGTGAACCTCGCCATGGTGCGCGGCGGCCGCCACCTGGGCGACCGCCCGTACTTTCCCGTCCACGTCGAGGACGCGGCCGCGGTGTACCAGGCGGAAGAGGGCGGGGAGGGGGGCGACAGCGGCGCCGACGGCATGGCCGGCGCGGTGGACCCGGCGGCGGAGGACGCCGCCCCGGCCGTCCCGCCCGCACCGCAGCGATCGCTGGAGGTGCAGGTGCTGGAAGCCTTCATCGCCCAGCACTACATCGGCGTGCCCGTGCCGCCCGTGCTCGTCACCAGCGAGCCGGTGGACCGCGCGCTGCTGGAGGCGCTCTCGCTGCAGGCCGGCATCCGCGTGAGCGCCGTGCACCAGCCGCGCGAACAGCGCCGTGCCTGGCTGGAGATGGCGCAGAAGAACGCCGACATCCAGCTCGCACGGCTGCTGTCGGAGGAAGGTTCGCAGCAGGCGCGCACCCGCGCGCTCGCCGAGGCGCTCGACCTGCCCATGGACGACCTGGAGACGCTCACCATCGAGTGCTTCGACATCTCCCACACCGCGGGCGAAGCCACCCAGGCCTCGTGCGTCGTGTTCCACCACCACCGCATGCAGAGCAGCGAATACCGCCGCTACAAGATCGAGGGCATCACCGGCGGCGACGACTATGCCGCCATGCGGCAGGTGCTCACGCGCCGCTACAGCAAGGTGGTGGAGGCGCAGCGCGAGGCCGGCGGGGCCGATCCCGCACCGGGCCAGGCGCGCCTGCCGGACCTGGTGCTGATCGACGGCGGCAAGGGGCAGGTGAGCATGGCGCGCGAGGTATTCACCGAGCTGGGCCTGGACCTCACCCGCATCGTCGGCGTGGAAAAGGGCGAGGGCCGCAAGGTCGGGCTGGAGGAGCTCGTCTTCGCCGACGGCCGCGAGAAGATCTACCTCGGCCGCGATTCCGCCGCGCTGATGCTCGTCGCCCAGATCCGCGACGAGGCCCACCGCTTCGCCATCACCGGCATGCGCGCGGCGCGCGCCAAGGTGCGCATCGGCGGCGGGCAGCTGGAGGAGATTCCGGGCGTCGGCCCCAAGAAGCGGGCGCGGCTGCTGCAGCGCTTCGGTGGCGTGCGCGGCGTGGCCGCCGCGAGCGTCGAGGATCTGGCCACCGTGGACGGCATTTCCGTCGAGCTCGCGCAGGAGATCTACCGCGCCCTGCGTTGAGCCCGCAGGGGCATCCGGCGGATGGGCCGGAACGCCGCGGTGGCATGACACAATCGGCCCATGTTCCTGACCATCCCCACCATCATGACCTGGACGCGCATCGTCGCGATACCCTTGATCGTGGGCGTGTTCTACGCGCCGCTGGAACCGGCCACGCGCAACCTCATCGCGACGGTGATGTTCGTCGTCTTCGCGGCCACCGACTGGCTCGACGGCTACCTGGCGCGCAAGCTGAACCAGACCTCCTCCTTCGGTGCCTTCCTCGATCCGGTGGCCGACAAGTTCCTCGTCTGCGCCTCGCTGCTCGTGCTCGTGCACCTGCAGCGGGCGGACGTGTTCGTGGCCCTCATCATCATCGGCCGCGAGATCGCCATCTCGGCCCTGCGCGAATGGATGGCGCAGATCGGCGCGTCCCGCAGCGTGGCCGTGCACATGCTCGGCAAATTGAAGACGACGGTGCAGATGATCGCCATCCCCTTCCTGCTCTACGACGGCCGCATCGCCGGCACGATCGACACGGGCGTCTGGGGCACCTGGCTGATCTGGCTGGCCGCCGTGCTCACGGTGTGGTCGATGGTCTACTACCTGCAGAAGGCCCTGCCGGAGATCCGCGCGCGGGTCAAGCGGTGAGCAGGCCGGGCCGGCGCGTGCCTGCCGCATGTCAATGGGTGCTTGCGATAGCGGTCACGGCACGCGTTGCGCAAACCCCGCGCATCCCCTTGCGCGCCCGGAATTGCAGCTAAAATCCACAGCTTCCGCCGCCCCAAAGCGGCCCGTTGTATTGACACCCGGAAAGTCGATGGCTTTAATCTGGCACAGCGGCATCTGCCCCCGCCAGCACCTCCCACGCCCCGTCCCGAGCCCCGCGCTGCAGCGGCTGCTCCGGCGCGTGTGAAGGCCGGATTCGCGCCAGGCTTTCCCTCCATACCCTTTCCCGAGAGGCTTCTTGTGAACAAGACCGAACTGATTGAGCAAATTGCGAACAACGCCGACATCTCCAAGGCCGCTGCCGCCCGCGCGCTGGAGTCCATGATCGATTCGGTGAAGAAGACGCTGAAGAAGGGCGGTACGGTTTCCCTCGTCGGTTTCGGCACGTTCGCCGTGGGCAAGCGCGCTGCGCGCACGGGCCGCAATCCCCGTACGGGCGATACGATTAAGATCAAGGCTGCTAAAGTTCCGAAGTTCCGCCCCGGCAAGGCATTGAAGGATGCCCTCAACTGAGGCCACAGGTTCAAGGTGGGGTGCTTAGCTCAGTTGGTAGAGCGGCGCCCTTACAAGGCGTAGGTCGGCGGTTCGACCCCGTCAGCACCCACCACCACCGATCAAAAGGCGAACGAGAGTTCGCCTTTTCTTTTGCCCCCTGAGAAAGACAAAGACCATGTTCGAATCCATCCGCAAGCACTCCAAGATCGTGATGATCGTGATGTTCTTGCTGATCATTCCGTCGTTCGTGCTGGTAGGCATCGACCGGAACTACTTCTCCAGCAAGAGCGCCGTGGTGGCGCGGGTGGATGGGCACGACATCACCCAGGACGACTGGGACAACGCGCACCGCGCCGAAACCGACCGCATCCGCGCGCAGTCGCCGTCCGTCGACGGCAAGCTGCTGGATTCGCCCCGCGCCCGCTACGCCACGCTGGAGCGCCTGGTGCGCGACCGCGTGATGCAGGCCGCCGCCATCAAGATGCACCTGGTGGCGAGCGATGCCCAGCTGGCCCGCACGCTGCAGGGCATTCCTGCCATCGCCGCGCTCAAGCGCCCCGACGGCTCGCTGGACACCGAAGCGTACCGCGCGCTCGTCGGCTCGCAGGGCCTCACGCCCGAGGGCTTCGAATCCAACGTGCGCCGCGAACTCTCGCTCTCGCAGGTGATGGGCGGCGTGGTCGGTTCCGCCTTCGCGGCGCAGGAGCCTGCGCGCATCGCGCTCGACGCGCTTTACCAGCGCCGCGAGATCCAGGTGGCCCGCTTCGACGCCAAGGACTTCGCCGCCAAGGTCACGCCCTCCGACAACGAACTGCAGGCCTACTACAAGGGCCACGAAGCGCAGTTCCGCCAGCCCGAGCACGCCGAGGTGCAGTATGTGGTGCTGGACCTCGACGCCGTGCGCGCCAGCATCACGATGAGCGACGACGACCTCAAGACCTACTACAAGGAAAACCTCGAGCGCCTCGCCGGCAAGGAAGAACGCCGCGCCAGCCACATCCTGATCAACGCGCCGAAGGACGCCCCCGCCGCCGACCGCGAGAAGGCCAAGGCCCGCGCCCAGGAACTGCTGGAGCAGGTGCGCAAGGCGCCGAACACGTTTGCCGACGTGGCGCGCAAGAACTCGCAGGACACCGGCTCCGCGCCCTCGGGCGGCGACCTGGGCTTCTTCAAGCGCGGCGACATGGTCAAGCCGTTCGAGGATGCCGCCTTCTCGATGAAGAAGGGCGACATCAGCGACGTGGTCGAAAGCGACTTCGGCTACCACATCATCCAGCTCAACGACGTCAAGACGCCCAAGCAGCCGACCTTCGAGGAAGTGCGCGCCAAGCTCGAGACGGAGGCCAAGCAGCAGCAGGCGCAGCGCAAGTACGCCGAGCTGGCGGAAATCTTCTCCAACAGCGTGTACGAGCAGGCGGACAGCCTCCAGCCCGTCGCCGACAAGCTCAAGCTGAAGGTGCAGACCGCCAAGGACGTCACGCGCACGGCGGCTCCCGGTGCCCAGGGCCCGCTGGCCAACGCCCGCTTCCTGGAAGCGCTCTTCTCCTCCGACTCGGTGCAGAACAAGCGCAACACCGAAGCCGTCGAGATCGCGCCCAGCACCCTCGCGGCCGGCCGCATCGTGAACTACACGCCCGCCGCCACGCCGCCATTCGACGAAGTCAAGGCCCGCGTGCGCGAACTGTTCGTGGCCGATCGCGCTGCCGAGATGGCCCGCAAGGAAGGCGAAGCCAAGCTCGCCGCCTGGAAGGCCGCACCCGCCAGCGCCACCGGCTTCGGCCCCGCCGTGGTCGTCTCGCGCGACAAGCCCGAGAACCAGCCGCGCCCCATCGTGGACGCCGCCCTGCAGGCCAACACCGACACGCTGCCCGCCTTCACCGGCGTGGCGCTGGGCGCCCAGGGCTATGCCGTCGTCAAGGTGGATCGCCTCGTTCCGCGCGACCCGACCGATCCGGCCGTCCTGCGCCAGCAGCAACAGCAGGTCTCGGAAGCGGAAGCCCAGGCCGAAGCCCTGGCCTACTACGAACTGCTCAAGGACCGCTTCAAGGTCCAGTTCAAGGTCGCCCGCCCGACGGGTGACGTCACCCCCGCCACCGAAAATTGATGCAGCGAACATGGCCGGAGGGGCATTTATCCGGCTATAATTCGAGGCTACGGTGGCTGTAGCTCAGTTGGTAGAGTCCAGGATTGTGATTCCTGTCGTCGTGGGTTCGAGTCCCATCAGCCACCCCAAAAATGCTAGTAAAAACAAGGACCTTCGGGTCCTTGTTTCGTTTCAGGGGCATTGTGGCGAGATGGCTTGTTCTTACCCAGGCTTCAAAGATGTGGTGGCTGGCTCGCTACGGCGATTTGGCTGGTCCAACCTACCTTAAGGATTGCAACTCAGTTGTGGGTCCTAGGGTCACTGTACTTTGCTAGAGCTGGAGCAGTTGGGCCGCAGTTCGCCCCCGCCGCGTGCGACGAGCGCACGGGCAGATACTATTGTGCTTTGCCACTGAGGGGTAGCGCACTAGATTCAGGTTGAGCAACCTCTTAGCATGGAACCTTCGATGGGCGCCGCGAAGCGGGGAAGAGGAAGGCATGAGTGCAGTGAAATCATCATCGGTCAACTATCTTGAATCGGCACGTCGGCACTTCCAGGATGCAGGCGCGCTGCTGGGCGGCAGCCGGCAGGCAAATGCCGGGCAGCTTTTCGGTATCGCGGCGGAGTGTGGCATCAAGGCGATTTTGGTCGCCAGCAAGGTGCCTGTCGATACCGAAGGTTCGATCGACCGTCTTCCCAGCGTAAAAGGAAAAGGCTTTAAGGACCATTGGCCCCATTTGGGCCACGCGTTAACAGACCTCGTGGGCGCGATCCCTGACAGCCGTACGGCGACCACATATCTGTCTGCGCTACCCAACTTGGCGCACTTCTCGGACTGGCGGATCGACCACCGATACTGGTGTGATGCAGCTCTGCCTCTGGCCTCTGTTGCCCGTTGGCAAACGGCCGCCGGGGAGGTGATGGCGGTGTTGGATCGAGCAAAGGAAAATGGGGTTCTGTGATGGCGATGATTCGATTCCATGATGCATTGCGGCAGGCTGTACAAGCTTTGGCGCGCCTGGAACTGCCGCCTGAGCCGCGTGTACGCTTGGTGCGTGACCTCTATGGTCGCTTGCGTTTTGCAGTGAACAGTTTGCAAAGCGACTATCCTGAGTCGGCGCAGCAACAACTACAGGCCGCGCAGGCGGCATTGGGCGCCTACGCTAGCAGCAACGAACTGTTGTTTCGCGATAGCTTTAGCTATCCGGAAAAGTTCTTCGACCAATCCACCTGGCTGCGGACCATGGTGCACATGGGCAGTAATGAGGACGGCGAGCCGCTGCCTTCGGTACCGGTTCTGTTGCTGGACCGCATGGTGACAGGCCATGACTGGTTGCAGCCTATGCATACGCAGGGAAAGCACCCGCACAGGCTGGTGTTTTTCGGCCTTAAGGGGGGGGTGGGCCGTTCCACCGCACTGTGCATGGTGGCGTGGGGGCTGGCTCGGCAAGGCAGGCGGGTCTTGCTGGTGGATTTCGATCTGGAGTCACCCGGCCTTTCGGGTTTGATCCTTCCGGCAAAGCGAATAGCAGAGTTTGGTGTGATGGACTGGCTCGTGGAAGACGCGGTGGGTCAGGGCCACCTTGTTCTCCCCAGTTTGGTGTCCGCCAGTCCCTTGGGTGAAACCACGCAGGGTGCTGTGCGCGTAGCCGCTGCCATGGGAGCGCAGGAGAGTGACTATTTGGCCAAGCTGGCACGCGCCTATGCCGACGTGCCGTCTGAGCACGGGCCTCAGCGTCTTGGCGAGCGCCTGCGCCGCATGGTGGAGGCATTGGAGGCGCGCGAGCAGCCTGACGTGGTGCTGATCGACAGCCGCGCCGGCCTACACGATCTGGCTGCGGCGGCCATCACGGGCCTAGCCGATACAGCCTTGCTGTTTGCTACGGATAGCGAGCAGACCTGGCAGGGCTATCGACAGCTTTTCCGCCATTGGCAGGGACGGTTGGACGTGGTACAGGATGTGCGAGAACGCTTGGCCTTCGTGCGGGCGCTGACACCCAAAATCGACCGCGAAGCGGGTGTGAAACGCTTTCAAAGCAAGGCTTACGAACTGTTTGCAGAGACGCTGTACGACGCGATTCCGCAAGGCGACACTGACGCAGAGGTCGAATACTTTCATCCTACCGAGTCAGACCAAGCGGCACCGCATTTCCCCATCCTGGTGGACTGGGACGAGCGTTTCCAGGAATTCGATCCTGGTCTGCGCCCGGAGCAGGGCGGTGCGACTGATGCGCAGGTGGATGCGACCTTTGGTGCGTTGATTCAATGGGTGACAAGGCGCATCCAGGGTGAAGAGCAGCGCTCCGAGGAGCAAGATACATGACCACAACTGAGCAGGCCATTCGCACTGGCATCAAGGAAGCCGCTGCGGTCCTCGCCCAAGACCAAGCCACGTCCAGCCGGCCGGAGGCCTTTACCTATGTGCCTCCAACGCACGCGAGGGCGTTGGATTTGGACGCTACGCTGATCGAGGGTATCCGCGGCGCAGGCAAGTCGTTCTGGTTCTCGCTGCTCGCTTCGCCGAAGCATTTGTCATTCGTGCGTGCCAGCTTTCCTGAAGCACGGTTGCCCCAGGGGGTGAAGGTGGCCCAGGGCTTTGGCATGGGGCTATCTATTACCCAAGCTCCAGATGCAGAGACGCTTGCCGGTCTAATGGAGCAGAAATTTCGCGAGCGTTCGATCTGGCGTGCCGTGCTCGCTCATCACACGGGTGTGGGCGGTGGCTTTGACGTATTGAAGAGTTGGACGGATCGCGTTCGGTGGGTGCAGCAGAACCCGGAGGCGTTTGCACACGAAATCGAGCAAGCGGATCAACGCTTAAGCAGCAAAGGTGAAACCCTGCTGGTGCTATTCGATGCATTGGACCGCATGGCCGACGATTGGCAGCACATCAACAAACTGGCCAAAGGTCTTCTGCAGGTTGCGCTAGACATGCGGTCCACGCGTGCTATTCGGTGCAAGGTCTTCGTCCGGCCGGACTTGTTGCAGGATCCTAACGTCACCAGCTTCGCCGACTACTCCAAGCTCTTGGCTACTAAGGCTTCTTTGGTGTGGCACCGGGCTGACCTCTATGCACTGCTGTACCAGTGCCTGGGCAATGCCAGTGTGAGCCGCAAGCAGTTTGCGGCCTGGGTTGGCAGGAGCCGTGCGCCTACAACGAACAATACGGCGACTGACTGGGCTGTTCCTTCTAATTTGCGTCACGACGAGGATCGTCAGGAGGCGTTGTTCGAGCGCCTTGCAGGCAAGGCGATGGGCAGCAGCATCAAGCGGGGCAAGCCATATACCTGGCTGGTCAACCACCTGCAGGATGGTCTGAGTCAGGTAAGCCCGCGCAGTTTTCTGGCGGCGCTGGGAAAGGCGGCGGCCGAAACCGCCGACGACTACGAGTTTCCTTTGGACTACCGGGGCATTCAGCGTGGTGTGCAAGAAGCATCTCAGATTCGCGTGCAGGAGATCACCGAGGACTATCCGTGGGTGAAACAAGTGATGGACCCGTTGCGTGGAAACCTGACGGTGCCTTGTGCTTCCAGCGAGATTGAGCGAATCTGGAAGTCAGAGCAGACGTTGGTTCAACTGGAAGCCCTACTGAAAAAGGGACAGGCAGCTGTCAAGCTGCCGCCGCAGAACCTCGAGCAAGGCACATCGGGAATTCTGATTGACCTTGAGGCGCTCGGTATGGTACAGCGTATGGAGGGCAAGCGAATCCAGATGCCTGATGTGTTTCGAGTCGCTTTCGGTTTTGGGCGACGCGGAGGCGTCACGCCACTGCGATAAAAAACTATGCGGCAGGCGGCTTTACGAGCTGGCAGCAATTTGCCTATGTCGGTGCCAGCCCTGATGCAGGGTGCCTGAAAATTTGCAAATCTATGCACGTTCAAGTACTTTCGCGATCGAACTGTAGTAAGTGTGAGCTTCCTCGAGTGATTCTTCAAGAGTTGCGTTCTGTCTCCTGCTCTAGGCCCGGTTCAGCGGCTCGGTCATGTCGGCATCGACCTCAGTCAACTGTCAGCCATCAAGCGGTGGGCTTGACTGTCGGGGTGATCTTAAAGGGCGGATTCAGGGAAATGAAGGGAATTTCGGGGCGCGGACTGAGCCTATAGTTCAAGTTCGTCTCCTCAGATACCCCTCATTTCTCCACTTTATCGGTCCGACTACAATCAGCCACCCCAGATCAGCAAAGCCGCTGCAGCGATCAAAGCTGCAGCGGCTTTTGTCTTTGGTTCCTATGACCGCCTACCGCGGAAGAGCTGGCCGTATCCCAAAGCGCCCTCTTGGCTACTGCAGTGCGTCCCCTCCGTCCGGCCACCGCGTCAGCACCTCGCACCCCTCCGGCGTCACCGCCACCATGTGCTCCCACTGCGCAGACAGCGATCCATCGCGCGTGACGACGGTCCAGCCGTCGGAGAGCTGCCGGGTCTCGCGCCGGCCCGCATTCAGCATCGGCTCGATCGTGAAGACCATGCCGGGCTCCAGGCGCACGCCCTGGCCGCGGCGGCCGTAGTGCAGCACGTTGGGCTCGTCGTGGTAGACCTGCCCTATGCCGTGGCCGCAGTATTCGCGCACGACGCTGAAGTGCTCCCGCTCGGCGACCGACTGGATGGCGTGGCCGATGTCACCCAGGGTGGCGCCGGGCCGTACCTGGCGTATGCCTGCGCGCAAGGCTTCGTAGGTCGTGTCGACCAGCCGGCGGGCCAGCGGGGAGGGCGTGCCGACGAAGAACATGCGGCTGGTGTCGCCGAACCATCCGTCCTTGCGCACGGCGACGTCGATGTTCACGATGTCGCCCTCGCGCAGCACCGTGGCGGTGGAGGGAATGCCGTGGCAGACCACCTGGTTCACCGAGGTGAGAATGGTCCGCGGATAGTCCATGTAGCCCAGGTTGGCAGGCACCGCGCCCTGGACGTTCACGATGTGCTCGTGGCACATGCGGTCGAGCGTGTCGGTGCTGACGCCGGGCACGACGTGCGGGCCGATCATGGCCAGCACTTCCGCAGCCAGCGCGGCGGCCTGGCGCGACATGGCGATGCCTTCCGCAGAGTGCAGGGGAATGTCGCCCGCCGTCCTCATGCGCGTGCCGCCTGTGGTTGCGCTTGCGGTTGTGGCTGCGGTGGCATGGCAGCGGGGCGGATGCCACTCCCTGCGGCCGGTCCGGCCATGGCGGTGGCCAGATCCAGTCCGCCCGCGAGCTCGGCCTGGATCAGCAGCCGGGACAGATCCTGGTGGTCGAGCCCGGGGTGGAGCTCCGACAGCATGCCGATGCGCATCCAGTGCTCGGCCTGCGCGTTGATGGAGCGGCTGAGCGCATTGCCCGCGACGCGCAGGTTCTCGTGCATCAAATCCGAAATTTTCACGATGCCCATCGGCCGGTCCTTATGTGGTTTGTATGTGAAATATATACGATTTGCTTATTGGGGGCTCGTAGCACACTGGCCGATCCGGGGTCGGAGGTCCGTAGGACACCTCCATGCGGGACGCGGGAACGGTCAGCCGACGTGACGGATGTATCCGCGCTGAAACGAAGGGCTCCCGAAGGGCGCCCGCCTAGGAGGCTTCTTCCGCCCCTCCTACACGGCGCGGACAGGGTTCGGGAGGAAGCTAGGTTCCAGGCCAGGGAAGCGGGTCGCGGTCCGCCCCCTCCGTACGTCCTTCGGGGTATGGGGCCTGCTTTCCTCAACCTTTCTACTAACGGAGACCCATCCATGAAGCGAATTCCTCAAACGCGCAAGACCCTGCAGTACTGCGCAGGCGCCCTGATTTCGGGCGCGATGCTCCTGGCCACCCCCCTGGTGCAGGCCCAGACGGGTGGCACGACCGGTGGTGCTGGCGGCTCCACCAGCGGCGCCATGGGCGGCAGCACCGCCGATACACCGTCGCCGCGCGCCACGGGCGCATCCAAGCGGTCCGGCACGCACTCGGGCACCCACTCCGGTGACCGGGCCACGGGCGGCCAGACCGGCGGCACGGGCAACGGCGGCACTTCGGGCACGGGCGGTACGGGCAGCGGCAGCGGCGGCTCGACCGGCTCGGGCTCCAGCGGCGGCGGCATGGGCGGCGGCGGCATGGGCGGCGGCGCCGGTGGTTCGGGCTCCGGCGGCATGGGCGGCGGCTCGGGCGCTGGTGGCGCCGGTGGCTCCGGTGCGGGAGGCGGTGCTGGCGGCTCGGGCGCTGGCGGCGGCGGCACCGGGCGCTGACAGGCACCATAGAGGGAGGAGGGCCCGAGCGATGCGAACCTGTCGTCCGGGAGCGATCGCCCGCCGGGCATGGGCAGGTCTCCTACAGACCCTGCCTGGCCCTTCCCACCTCCCTCAGGCCCTGCCCAGGGCCTAATCGAAGTTCGAAATTTCCCAGGAGGTGCGCCATGTTCGTCGTCCCATGTTCCGGAGGTCCTGCCTTCTACGCTGCCGAAAGCGTGCGCGCGCGCCAGATGGGCCAGCGCGACCTGCCACGCTGGCAGGCGCAATTGGGCGACCTGGACCCGTGCCCCGATGTAGAAGACATTCCGGACAGCCGCCAATCGCTGCAATCGCAGTTCTCGGACGCTGGCTACGGTCGCCAGTGGATGGGCTGACCCCACCAGGCGCTTCAGGCCGCTTCGGCCGGCTCAGCGCCGCAGTCGGCACGCGGCGCGGATCAGCCGATCGGCCTGGTCCGGAATCTCCTTGAATACGACGGGAGCCTCGTCCTGCCGGAACGAGCGTTCCATGGTCACCGGGCCCGTCCAGCCGGGCTCTCCGTAGAATCTCATGCGCGTGTACCAGGCCCTGCGTCCTTCGCAGTCCACGGCCACGGTGCTCGAATGACCGCGATAGGTTCCGCCCCCATAGGCCTGGCGCACCGAAGCCCTCGTGACCCGCACTTCCACGCTCAGCAGGACCCCCTCCAAATGGGCGAGGGAGCCGGGGCGGATCTGTATCAGGTCCTGCGCCGTGCGCTCCGGATCCCCGTACACAGTGAACCACTCGTCCGCATGGGACAAGAGGGGAACGGCTGCCAGTACGAGACCGGCGAGTATCGAGCGCATACGGTATTGTCGCCAATTGACCGATGTTTCGCTGTGGCAACTGGCAGAAAAGGTGCGGGGTGACCGCCAGGAAGGCTTGGCCCCACGGGCAGCCACCACCGCCGAGAGTGGACACGGCGGCAGCCGGGACCCCGCCGCCGCAGAATACCGCCGGGCGGGCGATACACGCTGTGAGTTCCCGTAAGTTCTTCGGCACGGATGGCCTGCCCGGAGGGACTCGAACCCCCGACCTATTGCTTAGAAGGCAATTGCTCTATCCAGTTGAGCTACGGGCAGACATGGCTCGAAGGTGAATGTTGAGGGCCCCAGGGCCGTCCGGGCTGGCCGGATGGGCGCGGGCCGCGCCTTCGAGGTCCGTGATCATACCCGCGCCGCCGCCGCGGGCCCGGCACACACGGCCCGGATGACGTCGCCGCCGGGCTGCTTTGCGGTTATAACGGAATCGCCGCCCTCCCGCGCTCTGAGCGCTGCCAAAGCCTATTCCTTTGACACATGCCCCATAGCGTAGAACTCATCCATACCGTTGCCGTCGGCCTGGGGCTGGCCCTGTTGCTGGGCTTCCTGGCGACGCGGCTGCGCTTGCCCGCGCTGGTGGGCTACCTGCTGGCGGGCGTGGCGATCGGGCCGTACACGCCGGGCTTCGTGGCCGATGGCGGCATGGCCAGCCAGCTCGCCGAGATCGGCGTGATGCTGCTGATGTTCGGCGTGGGCCTGCATTTCTCGCTGGGCGATCTGCTGGCGGTGCGCAAGATCGCGCTGCCCGGGGCGATCGTGCAGATGGCGGTGGCCACGCTGCTGGGCATGGGCCTGGCCAGCTGGTGGGGCTGGGGTCTGGGCGGTGCGCTGGTGTTCGGGCTGGCACTGTCGGTGGCGAGCACGGTGGTGCTGCTGCGCGCACTGGAAACACTCGGCATCCTTGATTCCTACACCGGCCGCATCGCGGTCGGATGGCTGGTGGTGGAAGACCTGGCCATGGTGCTCGTGCTGGTGCTGCTGCCGCCGCTGGCCCATTCGCTCGGCGGCGGTGCCGCTGCATCGGGTACTGCCGCGGAGGCTGCGACGCAGACGCCGCTCTGGAAGACACTGGCCTGGACGCTCGCGCAGGTGGGCGGTTTCGTGGCCGTGATGCTGCTGGTGGGGCGGCGCGTGTTTCCCTGGCTGCTGTGGCAGGTGGCGCGCACGGGTTCGCGCGAGCTGTTCACGCTCTGCGTGGTGGCCGCGGCGGTGGGCATCGCGTTCGGGTCGGCGGCGCTCTTCGGCGTGTCGTTCGCGCTGGGCGCGTTCTTCGCGGGCATGGTGATGCGCGAATCGGAGTTCGCCCACCGCGCCGCGCAGGAATCGCTGCCGCTGCGCGACGCGTTCGCGGTGCTGTTCTTCGTCTCGGTGGGCATGCTGTTCGATCCGCGCGTGCTGCTGGAGCGTCCGCTGCAGGTGGCGGCCGTGGTGGCGATCATCATCTTCGGCAAGACCTTCGCGGCCGCGGGCCTGGTGCTGGCCTTCCGCTATCCGCTCAACACCGCGCTCACCGTGTCGGCCAGCCTGGCGCAGATCGGCGAGTTCTCGTTCATCCTGGTCGGCCTGGGCGCCTCGCTCGGGCTGCTGCCGCCGGAAGGTGCGAGCCTGGTGCTGGCGGGCGCGCTCATCTCGATCGCGCTCAATCCGATCCTGTTCCGCGCGATCGCGCCCCTGCAGGAATGGCTGCGGGCGCGCTCGGCCTGGGCGCGGCAGCTGGAGCTGCGCGACGATCCGCTGGCGGAGCTGCCGCAGAGCACGCACCAGCGCTACCTCGCGCGGCAGGTGGTGCTGGTGGGCTACGGGCGGGTGGGGCGCCGCATCGCCGCGGCGCTGGCGGCCCGCGACATCCCCTACGTGGTGGCCGAACAGAACCGCGAGCTGGTCGAGCGGCTGCGCGAGGCCGGCGTGGCGGCGGTGGCGGGCGATGCGGTGGACCCGGCCGTGCTGATCCAGGCGCACATCGCGCGCGCCCACATGCTGGTGATCGCGACGCCGGACACGCTGGACGTGCGGCAGATCGTGGCCACGGCGCGCACCCTCAACCCGGCGATCGATACGGTGGTGCGTTCCCACAACGAGGAAGAGGCGGAGCTGCTGGAGAGCGAAGGCGTGGGCAAGGTGTTCCTCGGTGAAGAGGCGCTGGCCGTGGCCATGACCACCCACGTGGTGGCGGTGGCGAGCACCCGGGAGCCCCAGGGGGCCACCGTGCCCGGGGCGCTGGACGAGCGCCACGCGTCGGTCTGAGAACGGCTGGCACGACCCTTCTGGCGTCGTTGCCGGATCGTGTCGTCCTCCTCGTACTGCCCGCGGTGCGGCGCCTCGCCAGAACCGCTTCGCCGGGTCGTGTCGGGCCGCTCCGATCCGGGCCCGGCGGAGGCCGGGGCCGTGCGCCTGTCCAGGGTTAGTCCGGTTCCTCGAACACCAGCGTGGGCGTGCCCATCACCCGGGCCGTGTCGCCGAGCGTGCCGATGAGCCGGTTCGCAAAGTAGCTGTTCTGCGTGTCCGGCTCCAGTGCCGCGACGGCCAGGTTGGCGAGGGGTTGGTTGAGCGGCACGTAGAAGCTGCCGGCGGGTGCGTCGATCGCGGTGCGCACGGTGTCCACCTTCACGCGGACGGTGTCTGCCGCGCCGGCCACGGTGCCGCGCACGTCCTCGCGCACGGCGGTGTCGCGCGCGGTCTCGCGGTAGGTGTCCGCCAGCAGCGAGCCCTGTTCGGCCACGCGCATCACCTGCAGGCCCAGCATCTTCAGGTGTTCCACCGCCTCGGTGGCGGAGGGGCTGAGCCAGTAGCCGCAGGGACGGGGGCGGCTGGCGAGGGTGCGCAGGTCCAGCGACGAGTTCCATTCCACGCGCACCGTCTTGTCGGCGCCGGTGTCGGGGTCGAGCATCGTCAGGTCGCGCTGGGTGGCCGTGGGGCCGGCATCGATCGCGACCTCGCCGCGGCAGGCCTGGGCGACCGTGTCGCGCGCCACGAAGGAGCGCACCTGCTCCAGGTTGGCCGAGCGTTCCGCGGTGCTGCGCAGGGCGCTCGTGAGCGCCGTCACCTGGGTGTGCACGCGGCGCTGGATGTGCGTGCGGCCGATGCCCACGCCGCGTGTTTCCACCAGCAGGCTGACCGCGTTCTTCAGGCCGTTCACGTTGCGGCCGGTGTCGGGTCGCGTGCCGCCCATCGAGACGCGGCGGTCCGCCGGATCGGTGGAGGTGGTGTAGTACCACTCGCTGGTCAGGCCCTGGCCCTGCAGGGCGGCGACCATGGGCTGGTGGTACCACTCGCGGGAGGCCTTGGTAAGGAATTCCGGCACGTTGGCGGTGGTGGCGTACTGCAGCAGGGCGTCGTAGCGCTGGATGCCGCCGAACTTCTCCAGGAAGCGGCCCGTCACCGTGTACTCGTGCGCATCGACGATGGCGATGGGGCGGTAGTCGCGCACCAGCCGCGCCAGGCCCTGGGCCTCGGGCGTGGTGAGCAGCAGGTGGTCGCGGTTCATGTCGGTGCCGTTGGCCGTCACGCGGGTGCCGGCCTCGGCGCCGTCGGGGTTGGCGCGCGGCACGACCACGACGTTGATGCGGTCCAGCAGCGGCTCCAGCAGGCCCTGGGTGAGCTCGCGCGCGATCACCAGCAGCGCTTCCGAGCCCGCGGGCTCGTCGCCGTGCTGCTGGCCGATCAGCACCACGGTGGGCCGTCCGCTCGCGTCCAGGTCCTGCAGCGAGGTGCCCGCGCCGCGCGTGGCGACCAGCGCCTCCAGCGGCGTGCCGCGCTGCGAGCGGCCCCATTCGATCACCGCCGTCTTGGTGGCGCTGCCCGCCTGGGGCGCGAGGCTGCGCAGCCATTGCGATGCCTCGGCATTGGTCGTGAAGGCGCGGCGGCCATCCGCAAGGCCGGGCGTGTCGTAGCGCACGGCCGGATCGGGGAAGCGGGCCGCCACGGCGGCGCTGTAGGGCAGCGGATCGGCGGGCGTGGCGGCGGGCGTCTGGGGGGCGGCCGCGGCATCCGCTGGCGGCTGCAGCAACGGGCTGGTCGCGATCGGGGTGGTGACGACCTCGGCGCGCGTGGTGCCGAGCGGGGGCGGCACCGTGCGGGGCGTCGTCGCCGGCCGCGTCGGGGCGGTGGAGGGCAGGGGCGTCGGCGCGTTGGCGGGCCAGGGCGGCAGCGGGGTGCTGGCGCAGCCGGCCGCCAGCACGGCGATGGCCAGCACGAGCGGGCCCAGCAGCGTGCGGGGCGGCAGGGCGGCAGCGGGCCTGGAGGGGCGGAGGGCGTCGAAGGGCTGGTTCATGGTCGGTCTCAGGCCGCAAGGGCCGGCTGTGGCTGGCGGGGCCGATGTTACCCGCCGCGGCGGTCCTGCCGTGTCGGTGGCAGCCCCGTGTGCCGCACTGCCGGGGCTGGACCGTGGCCTGCCACGCCGGCCGCGCCCGCGGAGGCTGCCCGCCAAAGCAAACGGCGCGGCACGGAACGGCCTGGAAAGACCGCCCGTGCCACACCGTGGGCACGATGCGCAGGGCCGTAAGAGGCCTGCGCCGTCATCGAAGAACGAGGGGAGGGACGCCCCGGGGCTCAGCGCCCGTAGCCGCCACCGCCGCCGCGCGGGCCGCGGTTGCCGCCACGGCCACCGCCGTAACCGCCGCCGCCACCACCGCCGTAGCCACCACCACCGCCGCCACCGCTGCGGAAGCCGCCGCCGCGCCGGCCGCTGGACATGCTGTCCACGCTGGTGCGCATCGGATCGGGCTGGCCGCCGCCACCGCCGCCGCCATGGCGCGAGGGGCCCAGGTGCGTGCCGAGCTGCGTGCCCAGGTGGGCGTTCTCGCGCCGCGGCTGCAGGTCGTCGGAGCGGTGGCCGCCACCGCCGCCTTCGGCGCGGGGAGCGCGGTTGCCGCGCGGTGCGTTGCCGCCGCCATTGCCGTTGCCGTAGCCGCGCTGCTGGCCGCCGTGGCCGCCGGCACGCGGGCCGTTGCCCTGTGCGGAGGCGCCGCCGCGGCTGCGCGGGGGCTTCTGGCCGCCGCCGTTGCCGCCGCCTTCACCCTGGCCGGCCTGGGACTGGCCGCGTCCGCCGCCGGACTTGCCGCCGCCGCTGCGTTCGCCCTGGGCTGCCTTGTTGGTGCGGATGCGCTCCATCATCTCGCTGCGCGCGGCCTTGGCGGCCGCCTGCATGACTTCACGGCTCGGCGGCTTGCCGGCGCCGCCCCAGATGGTCTGGCGGCCCATGGCGATGGGTTCGGCCTTTTCGCCGGCTTCGGGGCCGAAGCCCTCGAGCACCTGGACGGGAATCTCCTGCTTGGTGAAGCGCTCGATCTCCATCATGAAGCCTTCTTCGTCCATGCAGACCAGGCTCACGGCCTCGCCGCTCGCGCCCGCGCGGCCGGTGCGGCCGATGCGGTGCACGTAGTCTTCGGGCACGTTGGGGATCTCGTAGTTGACGACGTGCGGCAGCTCGTCGATGTCGATGCCGCGCGCGGCGATGTCGGTGGCCACCAGGGCGCGGATGTCGCCGCTCTTGAAGCCGGCCAGGGCCTGCGTGCGGGCGCTCTGGCTCTTGTTGCCGTGCAGCGCCATCGAGTTGACGCCGTTCTTCGTGAGGAATTCGGCCACGTTGTTGGCGCCGAACTTGGTGCGCGTGAACACCAGCACCTGGCTCCAGTTGTGCTCCTGGATGATGTGCAGCAGCACCTGCTTCTTCTTGCCGCGGCCCACCGGGTGGATCACCTGGGTGATGCGCTGCACCGTGGTGTTGCGCGGCGTGACCTGGATGCTCTGCGGGTTCTTCAGCAGCGTGCCGGCCAGTTCGCGGATCTCGTCGCTGAAGGTGGCGGAGAACAGCAGGCTCTGCTTGTCGCGCGACATCAGCGCCAGGATCTTCTTCACGTCGTGGATGAAGCCCATGTCCAGCATGCGGTCGGCTTCGTCCAGCACCAGGATCTCGACGGTGGACAGGTCGAGGAAGCCCTGCTGCTGCAGGTCCAGCAGGCGGCCCGGGGTGGCCACCAGCACGTCGACGCCGCGCTTGATGCGGTCGATCTGGGGGTTCATGCCCACGCCGCCGAAGACGACGGTGGAGTGGATGTCGAGGTACTTGCCGTACTGGCGCACGGATTCCTCGACCTGGGCGGCGAGTTCACGCGTGGGGGTCAGCACCAGGGCGCGCACGCCCTTGCCGCCGAACTTGCTCTTGGGGGCGGTGCCTTCCGAGAGGCGGTGCAGCATGGGCAGCGTGAAGGCCGCCGTCTTGCCGGTGCCGGTCTGGGCGCCGGCGAGGAGGTCGTGGCCCGCGAGGACGGCGGGGATGGCCTGGGCCTGGATGGGGGTCGGGGTCTCGTAGCCCTGCTCGTGCACGGCTTTCAGAATGGCCGGGGCCAGATTCAGTTCGTCAAAAGTCATTGAAGGAAGCGCCCTCTCCGGGCGCGGGAGGCATCGGCCTGTCGCAGGGCCCCGGGGAAGGGCTGCGTCCAGTCAAAGGCAGATGGGATTCACGAATGGGAGCCGGAACACCGCGCGGCGGCTTCCTCGTCCCCAGCAGGTTGCTGAGGCCGCCGGTCACTGGAGCCGGCGGCTGAGGCGCTATTGTGGCATGAGAAGCACCGCAGCGTGCGCCAGACCGCATCGGGCGCGCGGGCAGGGCGCCGGCCCGCCCACCCGGGGCGTAGACTGGCGCTTTGCCCTGCCGGAGCGCCTCGGCGCAGCGGCGGCCCCGCACCTCATGCCTTCGACGCCATCGCCTTCGCCCGCCGACGCCTCCCCGGGCGCGCTGCAACTGGACATCGCCCACATGGAGGGCCAGGTGTGGTCCGGTGCCGTGCGCGTGGTGGGGCTGCCGGGCGCGGAGGGCGCCTTCGGGGTGCTGCACGGCCACACGCCGCTGCTCACGCGGCTGCGCGCGGGGTTCGTGCACATCGAAACCCCGGCCGGCGAGCACGTCGAGGTGTACGTCTCGGGCGGCTACGTCGAGATCCAGCCCGGGCGCGTCACGGTGCTCGCGGACACGGCGGTGCGCAACGCCGACCTGGACGCGGCCCGCGCCGAGGCCGCGCGGCAGGCCGCCGCGAGCCTGCTCGGCAGCGAACTCGCCCACGTCGACCATGCGCTGCTGCACGCCGAACTGGCGCGCGCTGCCGCCCAGTGGACGCACGAGGCGCGCAAGCTTTCCGGGCGCTAGCGGGCCGCCCGCAGGGGGCGTTGAGGCCTTCCGGGGCAAAGCATCCGATAATCGCCGTCACACGCGCCTGCCGAGCGGCCCTTTGCACCGGGGCACGCCAGGCGCTGCCCGCCCCGGCGGCGGGCGCCACCCCATACCTAGGAAAGAAAGCCAATGGCCCAGTACGTTTATTCGATGAACCGCGTCAGCAAGACCGTGCCCCCGAAGCGGCAGATCTTGAAGGACATCTCCCTCTCGTTCTTCCCCGGCGCCAAGATCGGCGTGCTGGGCCTGAACGGCTCGGGCAAATCCACGCTGCTGAAGATCATGGCCGGCGTCGACAAGGAGATCGAGGGCGAAGCCATCCCCATGCCGGGCCTGAAGATCGGCTATCTGCCGCAGGAGCCGCAGCTCAACGCCGAGCACACGGTGCGCGAGAGCGTGGAAGAGGCCATGGGCGAGGTGTTCGCCGCCAAGGCCAAGCTCGAAGAGGTGTACGCCGCCTATGCCGAGCCGGATGCCGACTTCGACGCGCTGGCCGCCGAGCAGGCGCGCCTGGAAGCCATCATCGCCACCGCTGGCACCGACTCCGAGCACCAGCTGGAGATCGCCGCCGACGCGCTGCGCCTGCCGCCGTGGGAGGCCAACGTGGGCGTGCTGTCCGGCGGCGAGAAGCGCCGCATCGCGCTGTGCCGCCTGCTGCTGTCCAAGCCCGACATGCTACTGCTCGACGAACCGACCAACCACCTGGACGCCGAATCCGTCGACTGGCTGGAGCAGTTCCTGCACCGTTTCCCCGGCACCGTGGTGGCCATCACCCACGATCGCTACTTCCTCGACAACGCGGCCGAGTGGATTCTCGAACTCGACCGCGGCCACGGCATTCCCTACAAGGGCAACTACAGCACCTGGCTGGACCAGAAGCAGGCCCGCCTCGAATCCGAGCAGAAGGGCGAGGAAGCCCGCGCCAAGGCCCTGAAGAAGGAACTGGAGTGGGTGCGCCAGAACGCGAAGGGCCGCCAGGCCAAGTCCAAGGCGCGTATCGCCCGCTTCGAGGAACTGAGCGATTTCGAATACCAGAAGCGCAACGAGACGCAGGAAATCTTCATTCCCGTGGCCGACCGCCTGGGCACCAAAGTGATCGAGTTCAAGAACGTCACCAAGTCCTTCGGCGACCGCGTGCTGATCGACAACCTGTCGATGAATATCCCCGCCGGGGCCATCGTCGGCATCATCGGCCCGAACGGCGCCGGTAAATCGACCCTGTTCAAGCTGATCGCCGGCCGCGAGCAGCCCGACAGCGGCGAAGTGGTGATCGGCTCCACCGTCAAGATGGCCTACGTGGACCAGAACCGCGATGCGCTCTCCGACGACAAGACCGTCTGGGAAGACATCTCCGGCGGCCTGGACATCATCAACATCGGCAAGTTCCAGATGGCCAGCCGCGCCTACGCGGGCCGCTTCAACTTCAACGGTGGCGACCAGCAGAAGAAGGTCGGCAGCCTGTCGGGCGGCGAACGCGGCCGGCTGCACCTGGCCAAGACGCTGATCGCGGGCGGCAACGTGCTGCTGCTGGACGAACCCTCCAACGACCTGGACGTGGAAACCCTGCGCGCCCTGGAAGATGCGCTGCTGGAGTACGCGGGCACCGTGCTGGTGATCAGCCATGACCGCTGGTTCCTCGACCGCATCGCCACGCACATCCTGGCCGCCGAAGGCGACAGCCAATGGGTGTTCTTCGACGGCAACTACCAGGAGTACGAAGCCGACAAGAAGAAGCGCCTGGGCGAAGAAGGCGCCAAGCCCAAGCGCATGCGCTACAAGGCCCTGAAATAAGGGGCTGCCACTCCAGCGGCATCGACCGACTCCCCGGCAGCCCGTACCACCCTTCGAGCCGACCGCGCCATGTCTGCCTCCCCACCCAGCGCGAACGCCATGCCCGATGCCGGAACTGCGCTGCGCGCCTGCGTGGCGGCGGCCGTCCGCGAGGGCGGGCCGTTGATGCAGGTGCTGGTGGACGTGGTGAAAGGCGTCCTGGAGGCGCAGGCGCTGCTCGCGCGCGAGCAGCGGCGGCGCGATGCGCTGGAGCGTGCCCGGCATGTGTTCGCGGAGCATGCGACGGCCCTGGTGCGAGACTACCCCGCGGCGCTGCGGGAGCGCTTCGACGGCCCGGGCCCGGGAGAAGTGCGGGTGCCATGGACGCTGTCCTCGTCGCTGGATTTCGCTGAGCTGTCGCTGAGGGACGAGGCCGAGGTGACGGCGCAGGTGGAGCTGGCCCGCGCGCAGCACACCGCGCTGCACGCCACCGAGGCCGTGCTGGCGGAACTGGACGCCCTGGTGAGCGCCGCGCAGGGTCTGCCCCGCGTGCAGCCCGACCTCAATCCGCTGCGCCCCGAGAACTACATCCGTGCCCTGCAGCAGGTGGTGGGCGCGACGGGCGTGGCGCCGGACGTGCGCGCGATCTGGATGGAGCCCCTGCGCGACGCGCTCGCCACGCAGCTCGTCCCCGCCTACCAAGAGGCCGTGTCCCGCCTGCGTGCGGATGGCGTGGTGGCGCCGAACCCCGGCATCGCTGAAACCCCCGCCGCGGCCAGCGACCCTGCGTCGGCCGCACCATCGGCAGCTTCGCACCGGGCCCAGCCCGCACGGGCGCAACCGAAGCCGCGGTGGCCCGCCGCCAGCGAGGTGGTGCATCGCATGATGGACGACATCGCGCAGGACGACCGGCTGCTGCGCCCGGTGCAGCGCTCCCTGCTGGAATTGCGCCCGGCGCTGCAGCGGCTGGCGTGGCACGACCCCCACTTCTTCACCGACGACCAGCATCCCGCGCGCCGCCTGCTGGATGCACTCACGCTGCGCGCGCTGGCCTTCGACTCGGAAGATGCCGACAATTTCACGGGATTCGCGCGCTGCATGGACCGCGCGGTGGCCAGCGTGCTGGCCGGCGACACGCGTTCGGCGGACACCTTCGCCGCGGCGCTCGTGGAGCTGGAGGCGTGCTGGGCCGCGCAGGAGCGGTCACGCCGTGGCCGCGAAGAGGAGGCGCACGCCGTGGCCCTGGAGCTCACGCGGCGCGAAGAGCTGTCGCACCGCGTCTCCACCGGCATCCGCGCGCTCGCCCGCGCGGAGCACCTGCCCGCCGACATCGTCGAGTTCGCCGCCGGCCCCTGGGCCGACGTGGCGGCCCGCGCCCAGGACGACCAGCCCGGCGAGGACGATCCGGGCGGCTACCTCGCCGCCGTGACCGAACTGTTCTGGCTGGCCAGGCCCGAGCTCGCGGCCCGGTCACCGGAGCGCCTGGAGCCGGCCGCCGCGCATGTCCTGCGCATCCTCCGGGAAGGCCTTGACCACATCGGCCACGACCCGGGCATGACCGCCGCCGTGCTCGACCGCGTGGCCGAGCTGCACCTGACCGCCGCCGCGCAGGCCGCAGTGCTGCACGAGAGCAGCGAAGAGGTCCCGGGCGTTGAATCGTCGGCAGCGGAGGGCGGCGCCGATGCTGCAGATGCTGGGGCTGCCGGCGTGGAACTCGCGATCGGCGCCTGGATGGAGCTGACCACCAACCACCGCACCGTGCACACGCAGCTCACCTGGGCGAGCCCGCACCACACGCTGTTCCTCTTCACCGCGCCGGACGGCAGCACGCAATCGATGACGCGCCGCGTGCGCGACAAGCTCATGTCCGAGGGCGCGCTCAAGGTGCTGCCCGGCCCGCCGGTGGCGAGGCGGGGCCGGCCGTCCGGCCCCGCGGCGGGCCAGCCGCGCACTACTCCTCGCTGAGCACCGCGTCGGCGGATGGACGCTGGGCTGGTCTCGTCAGCCCACCGAGTTCAACGCGAGCTGGTTGTTCAGCGTCGTTCCACTGATGGTGTAGGCCGCGGTGACGGCCAGCCCCTTCTGGTAGGTGAAGACTTGGTTCGCTTCGTTGTCACTTCCCCAGACCACGAAGGCGTAGAGCGCCACCATGGCGCCGTTCGGCACACCGTAGTCGCCCGGGTCGGCCGTTTCGCTCTGGCCGATGGGGAAGGTGCCCGTGCCGTCCCGGTGGATCTTGTTGCCTTTCTCGTCCCAGTAGACAAACTGCAGTTTGACGACAAAGCCGCCCTGATTGCGCAGCGAGAATTTTCCAATGGCTTGCATATTCTGTTTCCTCAAGGGTGTTGCATCCAACGATGGCGGATGTCCGAGGGCGTGTTCCGCTCCTCATCCGGGCCCTGTGGCCATCAACCGCCGGAAAGGCCCGTGAAACCGAGCTGGTTATCGAGCGTGGTGCCGCTGATGGTGAAGTTGGCAGTCCAGGCATTGCCCTTGGAGTAAATGAAGAACTGCTCTGCCGTGTTGTCCCTTCCCCAGACGACGAAGGCATAGACGGTGACGGGGGCGCCGTCCGGCACGCCATAGTCTCCAGGGTCTGCGGTTTGCGTCTGGCCGATCGGGAAACTGCCGGTGCCGTCCACATGGTGTCGATCGCCCTTGGTGTCGACATACACGAACTGCAGTTTCACCACGAAGCCGCCCTGATTGTTCAGGGAGAATTTTCCAATCTGTTGCATTCGGTTCCCTCCTTGTGGGCGCGCGAGAATTGCGCGAGCCCATGCTCAGGCGGGGAAATGCATCAGGCAACTTAATTCATCTGAAATTTTCTGAAGGGACGTCGCGCAAGACAGATACGGTGACGCAACCCCGTGACCTGCAGCTCCGCCCAAAGAAGAGAGTTTTCCGCGATGGGCAGCTCAAGGCGCTACCGGCCCCGCCACCTTCTGCCGCACGATCTGGATGTGGTGCCGCAGCGCGTACAGCTCGTCCGCGTACGACAGCGGCACGCTCACCTTCTCCACCTGCGCTTCCAGCTTGCCCAGTTGCTCCAGCAGTGCCGCGGGCGGCTGGCCGCCGACCTCGAACTGGTCCTCGATCTCGCGCAGGCGGCCATACCAGCGGAACACGCGCGAGCGCACGCGGAACTGGTAGAGCGGCGGCACCACGCGCGAGAGCGGCAGCATCGCGGCCAGCAGCACGCCCAGCACCAGCCACATGCGCTCGACGAGGTTGGCGATCCAGAACGGCAGGTAGCGCTGCAGCAGCGGCGGCGAGCCGTTGATGGCGCGCTCGCCCTCGGCAGCGATCGGCAGCTCGCTGTGCCGCGTGTTCGGAAAATCCCGCGCGCGGTTGAACCAGCCCGCGCCGCCGTGCAGCGTCTGAGCGCTCTGCGCGAACAATTGCAGCAGCGCCGGGTGCGTGCCGTCCCGCGCCAGCAGCGAGGTGGTGGAGGCCACCAGCCGAACGTCCGTCGGCGGCACGTCACCCGCCAAGTCCGCCACGCCGCGCGGCAGCGTGACCGGCGTGAGGAACGGGAAGCGCCGGGAGTAGGCCTCGTTCTGCGGAAAATCCATCAGCCGCACGCCGGGAGTCTGCAGCAGCATCTGCACCATCAGCGATTCGGGCGCCGAGGCGAACACCAGCGCATCCAGCCGCCCCGCCAGGAAGTCCACCGTCGCCGGCGTCTGCCCGAGCTGCGTGCGCCGCACCCGGGCCGGCTCCACGTGGTTGGCCTCCAGCAGCCTGTCGACCAGCGTCGGCAGGCCGCTGCCCGGCGTGCCCACGTTCACGCGCAGGCCGTGCAGTTGCGCGAGGCGCGTGAGCCGCCCGCCGGGCGCCACGCGCCGCGCCGCGTCCTCGCGGTAGAAGATCCAGACCGGCTCCACGAACAGGCTGCCCAGCGATTCGAGCGTGTCGGCATCTTCCGGCCGCAGCTCGCCCGTGCCGCCCTGCACGAAGGCCAGATCCGCCGCGCCCTCGCGCAGCAATTGCAGGTTGGCCGACGAGCCTTCGCTTTCCTTCAGCACCACCTCGATGCCCTCGGCCGCCAGCGCTTGCCGGTAGCGCTGGCCGAACTCCGCATACGCGCTCTGCGCCGGCCCCGTGGCCAGCACCACGCGGCGCGGCGGGTTGGGTTGCAGCCACCAGTAGGCAAGCACCACCAGCCCCACGGCCACGAAAGCCAGCGGCCCGGCCGACAGCAGCAGATCGCGCACGTTCAGCAGCGCCGTGCGCACGCGCCGGGCCGCGGTGCGCGACCGCGCGGCAAGCATGACGTTCATGGCCAGCCCGCTCCCCAGGGCGCCGTGCCGGCGATGTCGGCCGCGCAGGGCAGGTGCAGGCCCTCGGCCGTGGTCAGCGAGCGCGCCGCCAGCACCGCGCGCAGCGTGGCGCGCGCCGTCGCCTCGGCCGCCATGGTGGAGAGCACCATCATCCCGAGCGGCTTGCCCGCCCGCCCCGTGCCCAGCGCGAACAGCGTGTCGCCGTCCGACAGCGTGTGCACCGGGTTGATCGCCCGCGCCAGACCGTCGTGCGCGCACACCGCCAGCCGCCGCGCCTGCGCCTTGGTGATCTCCGCATCGGTCGCCACCACGCCGATCGTCGTGTTCGTGCCCGCGAGCAGCGTGCGCGGCGCATCGCCCGCCAGCAGCGCGCGGCGCGTATCGCGCAGCCGCAACCCATCGGCCGTGCGCGCGCCGGCCACCGGCCGGCCCGTCTCCGGGTCCACCACGTCGCCCACCGCATTGCAGGCCACCAGCGCGCCCACCGTCACGCCGTCCACCGTCACCGATGCGCTGCCGATGCCGCCCTTCATCGCATGCGCCATGCCGAACAGCTTGCCCACCGCGGCCCCGGCGCCCGCGCCCACGCTGCCTTCGGCGAGCGGCATGGTTGCCCCGTCCGAAGACGCTGCCGATGCAGCAGCCGCGGCCGCCTCGCACGCCGCATACCCCGCCGCCGCATCGGGCCGAATGCGCGCATCCCCCACGTGCAGATCGAACAGCACCGCCGCCGGCACCAGCGGCACCCGCGCCACACCCACGTCGAACCCGATCCCGCGCTCCTCCAGCCACCGCACCGCGCCTGCCGCCGCATCCAGCCCGAACGCGCTGCCGCCGGCCAGCACCACGGCATGGATGCGGTCGACCAGGTGCGTGGGCTCCAGCAGATCGGTTTCGCGCGTGCCGGGGGCCGCGCCGCGCACGTCCACGCCCGCGACGGCGCCTTGACGGGCGATGACGACGGTGCAGCCGGTGGGGCGGAGGGGGGAGGTGAAGTGGCCGACTTCGATGCCTGCTACCTGGGTGATGGAGCTGGGGGAGGTATGAGCGCTAGGCGTGATGGAGGGGAGCATGTCTGCGTGGGGGGGGGCGCATCGGATGAGAGCGCAACCTTAGCGGAGTTAGCGGAGTTAGCGGAGCTGGTACTAGTTTAAACTGGTTTTTTGTAAATTTAATTTGGCGGTTGGTGATTTGGTAGGCGTGACGTATTATTGAATTGCATATGACTGAAGAAAAACATATTGATTGGACTTTGGTATGGGCTTCTAATCCACGCATTGAGGATGCGGCCGGTGGGGTTGAGGTATTTGAGGTTGACACTTCATGCCCCTGGGTGCCTTTTGGCTTTGTCCGAATGATTAAAAGAATTTGGAGTATTGACGAAGATCCACGCGATTTCTGGGCTGCGTGCATTGGCAAGGATGAGATGCTTGACCTGTTGGCTGCAAATCTCGTTGCAATGGATTTTCACCAACTGAAATCAGTTTTTCAGGTAATGGTTCAGGATGTGCGAAGAGTAGGTGAATCGATGACTTATCCGAATATTGAGGATGGGGCGGAATGTTGGAGGCTGACGAATGGGTGCAGTTGCTGCTTCGGTGCAATCTTGTTGATGAGGTTTTACTCTGAGATTTTTTACATTCATTGGCATCGAGAGTCGTAAATGCTTTATGGGATTTGCATATAAAAATAACTTAGGAGTATTCTTTGGTAATTACGCGATCGGTATGTTGGAAAAGTAGAGGCGTCATTATTTTTGCCTGATCCTGATGTAAGAGGTTACATGCATGATGCCGGTATGGCCGGCAAATGAATGGTCCAGGCGATTGCCTTCCAGGCATAAATCTAGGTAAACTGAACAGTCGCGAGCCTGTAATGTCAGCACCCCAGGCTCGGCGTTCATTACGCTCTTCAAGGCGTCTCGCGCCAATCAAAGAAATAGCCCGCCGGAGGGCGACTCAGCCGGGTCCCGAATTCTTTAGCGCCCCACAGGCTCAATGCGGCTCACCACAAGCCCGCCCACATCACGCTCCGCCAGAAACCGCACCCGCGCACCCGGCACCAGCACCGCATCCGCAGGCGTCTCCCGCACCCGGAACACCATCGTCATGGGCGGCATGTCCAGGTTGCGCAGTTCGCCGTGCCGCAATGTGATGCGGCGGGTGGCGGCATCCCAGCGCACCACCTCGCCCTCGCTCAGTGCGGTGCTGGGCAAAGCAGGTGTAGAAGTAGATGCAGATGCAGATGCAGCAGTTGCTTGCGCATCTGCGGGAGCTCCCTGGTCCGCATGGTGCGCATGCTCAGCGTGCTCCGCTGCTTCCGGTGTTTGCGCATGCAGCGGGCCGGTGGCAGCCATCAAGCTAGCCACTGCCATCCAGACTGCAAGCGCTCCGGTCGCCTTCGGCCACCACCGAGCGTCCGAGAAGAACTCGTTCCGTGACTGTCGAGGCTGCGGTGCTTGCGGTCCCTTCACGCGGCGCGTGGACATATCCGGCGACATCGCCGCTCTCATCTTCGTCGTCATTGCCGTTCCTCTGCTCATGCCGGCGCCTTGCCCGCCTGCGCCGCATAACTCGCGAACACGCGCGTGCTGCCGTCGCGCGCCACGAGCAGCACGTCGTACGCATCGCGGCGTCCACCGTAGAAGGCGCCGTCCATGCCGGGCGACCCGACCGGCATGCCGGGCACCGCGAGGCCCAGCGCGCGCGGCTTTTCGCGCAGCAGGCGCTGCACGTCGGCGGCGGGCACGTGGCCTTCGATCAGGTAGCCGCCGACGAGGGCGGTGTGGCAGGAACCGAGCTTCTGGGGCAGGCCGAGTTTTTCGCGCACTGCCGTGTTGCCGGTGTCGTGCACGGTGGCTTGGAAGCCGTTGGCCTGCATGTGGTCCACCCAGTCCTTGCAGCAGCCGCAGTTCGGGTCTTTCCAGACTTCGATGGCGATGGGGGCGGGGCTGGCGGCGCGGGCGCGCGAGGGCAGGGTGGCGGCGCCGGCTGCGGCGGCCGTGGCGCAAAGCGCGGTGCCCAGCCAGGCGCGGCGGGTGGTGCCGGGCGCGGAGGACGCTGGCGCTGATGCGAATGCGAGCGCCGAGGTGGCGGTATCAGTGCCCGACTTAGTGCGGGTGAAGCGGGTGGCTATGCGGTTTTCGTTCATGGCGGATTTCCTTTCTTCCGTGCGAAGCATGTGTGTGACGATGATGATGAAGGTGTGAAGCGATGGCGTTGCGGGAGGGCGGCAGCGCGTCAGTGGCCGTGCCCATGGTCCATGGGGCCCTGATGGCCCTGATGGCCTGAATGCCCACTGCCCGGCTTGCGCACACGCGCCGCGCCATCGTCGGCAACTGCCCCCGCAGGCGGCGCATTCGCCGCACGCGGCGCGGGCGGCAGCGCATCGGCATCGCCTGTCCACTCGTGCGCCCTCGTGCCGGGCGGCTGCACGTAGTCGCCCGGGTCCCGGAAATCCCTCGCCGCGAGGCCTTCGCGCACCTTGAGCACGCTGAACATGCCGCCCATCTCCAGCGAGCCGAAGGGGCCGGTGCCGGTCATCATGGGCAGGGTGTTGTCGGGCAGCGGCATTTCCATGGCGCCCATGTCGGCCATGCCGCGATCGCCCATCACCATGTAGTCGGGCACGATCTTCTGGATCTTGCCCACCAGGCCGCTGTGGTCCACGCCGATCATGGTGGGTACGTCGTGGCCCATGGGGCCCATGGTGTGGTGGCTCTTGTGGCAGTGCACGGCCCAGTCGCCGGGTTCGTCGGCGATGAACTCGATCTGCCGCATCTGCCCGACGGCGACGTCGGTGGTCACCTCGGGCCAGCGGGCGGAGGGGGGCACGGTGCCGCCGTCGGTGCCCGTCACCTCGAATTCGTGGCCGTGCACGTGGATCGGGTGGTTGGTCATGGTGAGGTTGCCGATGCGCAGGCGCACGCGGTCGCCGCGGCGCGCGACGAAGGGGTCGATGCCCGGGAACACGCGGCTGTTCCACGACCAGATGTTGAAGTCCGTCATCTCGTTGATGCGCGGCGTGCGGCTGCCCGGCTCCACCGCGAAGGCGCCGAGCAGGAAGGCGTAGTCGCGGTCGGCGGTGGCGATGCGCGGGTGCCGGCCGCGCGCGTCCAGGCGCGGGTGCGTGATCCACAGGCCCATGAGGCCCATGGCCATCTGCACCATCTCGTCGGCATGCGGGTGGTACATGAAGGTGCCGGGCCGGCGCGCGGTGAATTCGTACACGAAGGTCTTGCCCGCGGGAATCGCCGGCTGGTTGAGGCCGGAGACGCCGTCCATGCCGTTGGGCAGCCGCTGGCCGTGCCAGTGCACGCTGGTGTGCTCGGGCAGGCGGTTGGTGACGAAGATGCGCACGCGGTCGCCTTCGACGACCTCGATCGTGGGGCCGGGGCTCTGGCCGTTGTAGCCCCAGAGGTTGACCTGGAAGCCGGGCGCGAACTCCCGCACCACGGGTTCGGCGACGAGGTGGAATTCCTTGACGTTGCCGTTCATGCGCCAGGGCAGGCTCCAGCCGTTGAGGGTGACGACCGGGTGGAAGGGCAGGCCCGTGGGCGGGAGCGGGGGCACCTGGGTGCCGGCGCCTGCGGGCGCGGCGGCCTCGGGCAGGGCGGCGAGGGCCGAGCGGCCGACCGAGGCGGCGGAGAGGGCGGCCACGGCCGTGGCGGCGCCGCCGAAGAAGTGTCTGCGTTGCATGGCGGAGGGATCAGTGGCCCGCGCCGGCCGGGGCCGCGCTGGACGAGGAAGTGGGGGAGGACAGGGACAGGGCGGAGGCGGAGGGCTGCGCGCCGGGCGAGGCGACCGCGAGCGCGAACTGCAGGTCGGTGTCGGCGAGCCAGAAGTCGCGCCGGGCGGCGACGGTATCGGCCACGGCCTGCGTGGTCTGGCGGGCCTGGGCGAGGAGGTCCCAGACGCTGGCGAGCATGCCGTTGTAGCGCAGCAGGGTCTCGTCCTGGATCTGCTGCTGCAGGGGCACGACGTGCTTTTCCTGCTGCTGCGCCAGCTCCCAGGCGGTGCGGTAGCCGCGCCAGTGCATGCGGACTTCGGAGCGGGCGCGCAGGGCCGTCTGTTGCAGCGTGGCGGCGCTCTCGTTCACGAGCCCCTGGGCGCGGGCGTTCGCCGCGCCGCCCCAGTCGAACAGCGGCAGCGGCAATTCGAGCTCCCAGCCGCGCTTGACGTCGGAGTGGCCACCGGCGCCGCGCTCGGTGGTGGTGTCGCGCCGGTTACCGAGGCCGACGTCGCCGAAGAGCTGGCCGGCGCGGGCGACGCCCTGCTGATTGGCGACGCGGTCGAGGCCGAGGCGCGCCGCGCGCACGTCGAGGCGCTCGCGCAGGGCGCGCTGCTCCAGGGTGGCGGAGTCCATCGGTTCGGTGGGCAGGTCGGGCAGTTGCCGGGGCAGCGTGATCGTATCGGCAGAGGCACCCCAGAGACCGAGCGCGAGCGCCAGGGCTTCGCGCTCCGTGCCGGCCGCGAGGCGTGCCCGCGCCAGCCGGGCCCGCGCATCGGCCAATACGGCCTGCTCGCGCGCGGCCTGCAGCCGGCTCCAGTTGCCGGCGCTGGCCATGCGGCGCGCCAGTTCGGCACCGGCTTCGGCGGCGTCGTGCATGCGCTCGTGCGCGGCAAGGGTTTCCTGCGCGGCCACGGCGCGCAGCCAGGCGCGGCGGGCGTCGCTGGCGACGCGCGCGGCATCGGCCGCGGCGGCGAGCGTGTCCTGCGCGCGCAGGCTGCCGGTCCAGCGGCTGCGCCAGGGCAGGGTGATCAGCTCCACCAAGCTGAAGGTGATGGAGCGCTCGATCTCGCGCTCGTGCGCCGTCGTGAGCCGCCCGAGGCTCAGCACCGGGTTGGGCGGCGTGAGCGCCTGCACGCGTTCGGCGTCCTGCACGCCCAGGCGCGCGAGGCGGGCCTGCAGGCCAGGGTGGCGCAGCAGCGCGATGCGCACCGCGGCCTCCTGCGTGAGCGGGGCGGCCAGCCAGCCGGCGATGGCCTCGTCGGCGGCGCGTTGCGCGGTGGGATCGACGGAAGCCAGGGTGGCGTGGTCAGCGCCGGCCGTGCGGCCCTGCAGAGTAGCCTGCACGTCGCCGCGCAGGCCGTCGGGCGAGACGCTCGCGCAGCCTGCCAGCAGGAGCGCGGCGGCAGCGGGCAGGGCCGACCGGAAGGGCCGGAAAGATCGGAAACGTAAACGGGAATGGAGTGGGGCGCGGGGCCCGGGGGTCTGCATGGAAAGCCTCTCCTGGACTCGGAAGCGAAAGCGGAACGCGGCCGCGCTGCCGTGCGCCGGGTGTTTCCCGGGCGGCACGGCGGGGGCGGACGCACTTCGGGCGTCGAGGCTCAGGAAATGGGCGGCTTGGTGGCCTGCGCGGGCAGGGCGCTCGCGAAGCGGACGGCGGCGGGCACGCGCGGGCCGGCGCCGTGGGAGGCCGCGCCCGGAGCGGGCGCGGGAGGGGCCATCACCACCGTGTGGCAGATCTCGCAATCGGCGCAGGCGGCATGCGCGGCGTGGTCGCCGGTGGCTGTGCCATGGTCATGCTGCGCCCACTCGTCCTCCACTGCGGCGGAGTTCGCATCGGCACCATGGGCACCATGCTCCGCGTGGGCTGAAACCGCACTGCCGGCATGCGGCATCCCCGCCATCTGCGCGGCCATGGCCGGGCCCACGAGCCCGCGCAGGGCCATGAGCACGATCAGCGCGAAGAAGACGAGGCGGCGGCGCATGGGCGCGATGATACGGCGTACCTGGCGCGCGCGGTCACACGGCCATGTAGCGGCCGGGGCGATGGTTCATGGCCAGCACCAGGTTGAGCGCGACGGCGCCCACGATGGACCAGAGCACCCGGCCCGGCTCGACGGTGAAGAGCGCCAGCAGCACGATCGCGCAGTCCACGCCCATCTGCACCTTGCCGGCGCGCCAGCCGTGCCGGTCCTGCAGGTAGAGCGCGAGGATGCCGACGCCGCCCAGGCTGCAGCGGTGGCGGAACAGCACGAGGAACCCCGTGCCGACGATCAGCCCGCCGGCCACGGCCGCGTAGAGCGGCTGCAGCGCCGAGAGCTGCAGAAAGCGCGACTGCGCCTCGGTCATCAGCGAGAGCAGCAGCACCGCGACGAAGGTCTTCAGGGTGAACGCGCGCCCCATCTTGCGCCACGCCAGCCAGTAGAAGGGCAGGTTCAGCAGGAAGAACCATTTGCCGAAGCCGATGCCCGTCGCGTAGTGCAGCAGGAAGGCGATGCCCGCCGTGCCGCCCGTGAGCAGCCCCGCACTCGTGAAGAAGGCCACGCCGACCGAGATCAGCAGCACGCCCGTGAACACGGCCAGCGCGTCTTCGGTGGTGGTGTGCGGAACCATGGCGGGCGCAGGGACGGGTGCGGCAGGGGACGGGGCGAGGGTCTGGCTCATGGATGGCGAGGGGCGAGGGAGCGCGGCGCCGCGCGGCGGCCGAGGGGCCCGCGATTGCAGCACGGCGCCTGGAGCGGCGGTTTGCGGTGCGTCAAGCGGTAGCGGCGGCCCCTCCCGCGGCGCGCGTGCGGGAAGATGCAGGATTCTAGGGTAAACCCTGATCTTGCGGAGCGGGGCAGGATCGGCAGGGAAGGCATGCCGAAGGTGTTGCAATAACCGTACCCTGGACGCGGCACCCCCCGCGGTACCGCGCCGTCCATTCCCCGCATCCAGGCCGCCCCTGCCTCCCGCCGGAGCGCCGCCGTGGCACCTTACGCCGCTGCCGGCCCGTTCTCGAACACCAGGCTGATCGCCGGCGCGTACTTGTCGCCATGGCCGGCGTCGATCGCTTTCTGCAGTGTGTCCAGCAGGTTGCGCGCGCCGGTGGGATCGACGCCGACCTGCTCGCCCAGGGCGACGGCGTACGAGATGTCCTTCTTCGCATAGGTGACGGGGAAGGCCTTCTCGGGGAACTGGCCGGGCGCGATCGCCTTCATGCCGTGGTTGCGCAGCGCGAAGCTGTCGGCCGAGCCCGTGGAAAAGGCCTGGAACAGCACGTCCGGCTGCACGCCCGCGCGCCGGCCGATGGCGGCGGCCTCGGAAAGCGCGAGCACGGTTTCGTAGAGCACCATGTTGTTGAGGATCTTCACCACCTGGCCGGCGCTGATGCCGCCGGCATGCGTGACGTCCGAGGCGAAGGTGCGGATGAAGGGCGCGATGCGCTCGAACACCTCGGGGCCGGCGCCGACCGGCACGGCCAGGGTGCCGGCCTCGGCGGCGGCGCGCGTGCGCATGACGGGCGCGTCGGCGAAGGCGATGCCCTTGTCCTGCAGCAGCCGGGCCACTTCGAGCGTGACGTCCACCGACGAGGTGCTCAGGTCCACCAGGGTGGTGCCGGGGCGCAGGCGCTCGGCCAGCCCGCCGGGCGCGGCCACCACCTGCTTCATGACTTCGCCCGAGGGCAGCGACATGAACACGATGTCGGCCTGCGCGGTCAGCTCCTGCAAGGTGACGGTGCGCACGCCGTGTTCCGCGAGCCGCGCGAGCGGTTCCGCATTCAGGTCGGACGCGATCACGGGCGCGCCGCCCTTCGTCGCAATGTGTCGGCAGATGGGCTCGCCCATGACGCCAGCGCCGATGAAACCCACGGTGGGTGACTGCATGTTTTTTTCTCCGGAAGAGGTGGTGGGGGGAGCGCGGCGGGCCCGGCTTAGGCCCGGACGTTGGCGGGGTTCATGCTCCAGTAGATGCCCTTGCTCTGCTGGTAGAGGCGCACGCCGGTCACGCCCTTCTCGCGGCCGATGCCGCTTTCCTTGAAGCCGCCGAACGGCGTGGCGATCGACAGCTGCTTGTAGGTGTTGATCCAGACCAGCCCCGCCTCCAGCGCGCGGGCCACGCGCCAGGCGCGCTGGTAGTTGGCTGTCCAGATGCCCGAGGCGAGGCCGAAGGCGGTGTCGTTGGCCTGGGCGATCAGGTCGTCCTCGTCGTCGAACGGCAGCACGCACAGCACGGGGCCGAAGATTTCCTCGCGCACGGCCGTCGCGTGGTTGCCGAGGCCCGCGATCACCGTGGGCCGGTAGAAGGCGCCCGCGCCGAGGTGATCGCCCTCGGGGCGGCAGCCGCCGGCCAGGATCTCGCCGCCTTCGTCGCGCGCGCTCTGCACCATGGCCTCGATGCGCTCGCGGTGCCGGAAGCCGGACACCGGCCCCATCTGCGCGCCGGGCGCGTCGGGCAGATCGACGCGCAGCCCGTTGGCGCGTTCCACCAGCATCGCCAGCACCTGGTCCAGCACCTTGCGGTGCACGAAGAGGCGCGAGCCCGCCACGCACGACTGGCCGCTGCCTTCGAAGATGCCGTCCACCACGCCGTCGATGGCGGCGTCCAGCTGCGCGTCGTCGAAGATGATGTGAGGGGACTTGCCGCCCAGCTCGAGCGCGACCGGGATCAGGCGCTGGGCGGCCACGGCGGCGATGCTGCGGCCGGTCTGCGTGCCGCCCGTGAACGACACCATGCGCACGCCGGGGTGGTGGATGATGGCGTGGCCCGTGACCGCGCCGGTGCCGGGCAGCACGTTGAGGATGCCGGGGGGCAGCCCCGCCTCCTGGGCGATGCGCGCCACCGCCAGGCCCACGCTGGGCGTGACCTCGGAGGGCTTGAGCAGCACCGCGTTGCCGGCCGCGAGCGCGGGGGCGATCTTCTGCGCCTCCATCGTCATCGGCGAGTTCCACGGGGTGATGGCCGCCACCACGCCGTAGGGCTCGTAGGCGGTCATCGAGAGGTAGTCGCCGCGCGCGGGCGGCACCTCGGCGCCCAGCGTCTCGCACACGGCGGCGTAATACCGGTACGTGGCCGCGGCGCCGGCGACCTGCGTCCTGCATTCGCTCAGCACCTTGCCGTTCTCGACCATCTGCAGGTGCGCGAGCTCGTCCGCATGCGCGCGGATGCCGTCGGAGATGCGCCCGAGTATCTGCGCGCGCACGTGGGGCAGCATGTCGCGCCAGCCCTTGGCCGAGGCCGCGTCGCGCGCGGCGGCCACGGCCGTGTCCACCTGCGCGGCGCTGGCTGCCGTGACGCGGCGGTTGATGCGGCCGGTGGCCGGGTTGACGGAGTCGATGGCGCCGTCCTCGCTGGTGATCCATTCGCCGCCGATGAGCATCGGCTGGGTGTCGGTCGTCGTGGTGTCCATGGACATGGTGAAGGTCTTCTCTGTCGCGCTGAAAGATAAAAAAAGGGGAGATGGCGGCGGGCCCGGGCGGTCAGCTGATGGTCGCGCCCGACTGCTTCACGATCTCCTGCCACTTGCGGTATTCGGCCTGCATGAAGGTGCCGAACGCGGCCGGGTCGCTGGAAACCACCTCGCCGCCGAGGTCGATGAGCTTGGCGCGCAGGTCCGGCTGGTCCACCACCGCACGGATGTCGGTGGCGATGCGGTTCTGCAGCGCGGCCGGCATCGATGCGGGCGCGAGCACGCCGAACCACGTCGCGGCCTCGAAGTTCCGCAGGCCCTGCTCCGCGAAAGTGGGGATCTCGGGCACTTTCTCGACGCGCTGGCCGTTGGCGAGCGCGATCGCGCGCAGCTTGCCCGAGGCGATGTGCGGCAGCACCACGGTGAGCGTGGCGAACATGGCGTCCACCGAGCCGCCCAGCAGGTCGGTGATGGCCGGCGCGTCGCCCTTGTAGGGCACGTGCAGCATGCGCGTCTTCATCCGGGCGTTGAACATCTCGCCGGCCAGGTGCTGGGCGGTGCCGTTGCCCGGCGAGGCGAAGGTGGCCTTGTCGGGGTTGGCGCGCACGTAGCGCGTGAACTCGTCCACCGTCTTCGCCTCCAGCGTGGGCCGCACCACGAGCACCAGCGGCACCTTCGCGATCAGGCTGAGCGGCGCGAAATCCTTCACCGGGTCGTAGTTGAGCTTGGGATAGACCAGGCCGCTGATGGTGTGCGCCGACGTCGTCATGTAGAGCTGGTAGCCGTCGCCCGGCGCGCGCGCCATCTGCGCGGCGGCGAGCGTGGTGCCCGCGCCGGGCTTGTTCTCGACCACCACGGCCTGGCCCCAGCGCGCGCCGAGCCGGTCCACGACCGCGCGGGCCACGATGTCGGTGGCGCCGCCCGCGGCATAGGGCACGACCATGCGCACCGTGTCGTTCGGGTACTTGGGCGCCTGCGCGAAGGACAGGCCGGGCGCGAGCGAGGCCAGCAGCAGGCCGCCCAGGGCGTGCCGTCGGGTGAGGGAGTCGTGGGTCATGGATGGGTCTCCTGGTTTTTCATCGTTGCTGAAGGAATCGGGTCAGAGGCGGTAGAACTGCGCGGCGGTGTCGTGGTAGAGCCAGCGCTTGTCGTCCTCGGACAGGTCCGCCGTGATGCGCTTGAACGCGTTCCAGAGCACGGCGTAGCTGCACGTACCCTTGTCGACGGGGAAGTTGCTCTCGAACATGCATCGGCGCGGGCCGAAGATCTCGATGCAGTCGCGGATGTATGGCGCCCAGGCCTGGGCCAGCTGTTCGGAAGTGGGCGGCGCGTCCCGCAGGTGGAACGGGAAGCCGATCACGCTCATGCCCAGCCCGCCCAGCTTCACGCAGACGTTGGGCAATTCGGCGATGCGGCGCATGTCGGCCCGCCACTCCGCGAACACCGCGTCGCGCCGGCCCGCATAGGGCCCGACGCCGACCGGCGCGCCGACGTGGTCGATCGCCACGGGCGTCTGGGGGAAGGCGCGGGCGAGGTCGGCGAGTTCTTGCAGCTGGGTGTGGTAGGCCCAGGAGTCGAAACTGAGCCCGAACTGCGCCAGGCGGGCGAAGCCGTCGCGGAACGCCGGTGCCATGTAGAGGTGCAGCGGCGGCGCCTGCATGACGCCGTACTGGAACTCGGCATGCGCCGCGGCATGGCAGCGGATGCCGCGGAAGCGCCCGCCACCGGCCTCGATCTGCGCGGCGAGCACTTCTTCGACGGCCGCGCCCAGCGAGAGATCGGCGAAGCCGACGATGCCGGCGCAGAGCCGCGTGGCATGCCCCGCCTGCGCGGCCTCGCGCGCGATGCGGACCACCCGCTCGGTCTCGCCCACCGGCCTCAAGGATTCCGGGCCGCCGCCCCGGTAGGCGAAGCCCACCTGGATGAAGACGGTCGATTCGATGCGGTGGCCCGAGCCCAGGTCGGCCAGCAGGTCGTCCGCCAGGTAGCCGCCCCAGCCGTGGTCGGACAGGTGGTGGTGCGGATCGATGATGGCGAGGCCGGGCTCCAGCGCCGCCTCGGTGTGCTGCGCGAGCCAGGCGGGCCGCACTTCCGCGCGCGGGATGACCGGCAGGGCGGAGGGGGAGGTCTGCGGATTCATGGGGTGTCCTTTCCGTGTGCGGGCATCCGCTCAGATGCCGAGGAAGGCCTTCTGCACGAAGGCGTCGTTCAGCAGCTCCTGCCCCGAGCCCGAACGGATCACGCTTCCCTGCTCGAACACGTAGGCGTCGTGTGCCATCTTCAGCGCGAGCCGCGCGTTCTGCTCGACCAGGACGACGGAGATGCCGGTCTCCGCATTCAGCCGCCGGATCGCCTGCGCGATCTCCGAAACGATCTTGGGCGCGATGCCGAGCGAAGGCTCGTCGAGCATCAGGATGCGCGGGTGCGACATCAGCGCACGGCCGATGGCCACCATCTGCTGTTCGCCGCCCGAGAGCGACCCGGCCAGCTGCTCGCGCCGCTCCTTCACGCGCGGGAAGAGTTCATAGACCAGGTCCAGCGACCGGGTGCGCTGCGCGGACGAGCGCACCGTGTGCGCGCCCACCATCAGGTTCTCCCAGACGGACATGCGCGGAAAGAGCCGGCGGCCTTCGGGCGACAGTGCCAGCCCCAGCCCGACGCGCTGCGCCGCATGCGTTCCCTCGATCGGCTGGCCGTCCAGCAGCAGCGCGCCGGAGGTCAGGCGCTTCAGGCCCATGAGCGCCTTGAGCGTGGTGCTCTTGCCAGCCCCGTTGGAGCCGATCAGCGCCACGATCTTCCCGGCCTCGATCCGGAAGCCCACGCCGTGCAGGGCCTGCACGAGGCCGTAGTGGACGACGATGTCCTTCACTTCAAGCGTGCGCATCTTCATCCACTCCCAGGTAGGCCTCGATCACCGCCGGGCTGTTGCGGATTTCTTCCGCCGTGCCCTGCGCGATCTTCTGTCCCTGCACGAGGACGATGATCTTCTCGCAGGTGCCCATCACCAGCGCCATGTGGTGCTCGACGAACAGCAGCGAAATGCCGTGCGCGTCGCGCAGCGTCTTGAGCAGCCGCCCGAACTCGGCGCATTCCTCGGGGTTGAGGCCGGCGGCGGGCTCGTCGAGCAGCAGCAGGCGCGGCCGGGTGGCCAGGCCCACGGCCACGCCGATGCGCTTCTGGTGGCCGTACGCGAGCTCGCCCGCGATCTCGTGCCGCAGCGGCGCGAGCCCCGTGGTCTCCAGCACCTGGTCCACCTGCTCGCGCACGCGGCGGCAGGCGCCGTGGTAGGCGGCGGTCTGCGCGATCTGCGCCCACACGGGCACGCCGAAATGGCAGAGCGCGCCGCGGTAGACGTTCTCCTGCACGGTGGACTTCGGATAGACCGTGGCCGACTGGAAGGTGCGGGCCAGGCCGTGGCGCACCACCTGGCTCGGCTTGCGGCCGGTGATGTCCTCGCCCGCGAAGACGATGCGGCCCGCGGAAGGCGGCAGCGCGCCGCTGATCATGTTGAACGCCGTGCTCTTGCCGGCGCCGTTCGGGCCGATCAGCCCGACGATCTCGCCCTCGTTCAGCGTGAAGCTCAGGTCGTGCACGGCGGCCAGGCCGCCGAAGTTCTTGCCCAGGCCCTCGATGGTGAGCAATGCGGTCATCGCGCGCCTTTCTGGCGCCGCAGCCGGGCGCCGATGCCGACCAGACCCATCGGCAGGAACTTGAGCACCAGGATCAGCGTGATCCCGTAGAGGATGTTCTGCGTCTCGATCGCGCTGCGGAACAGCTCCGGCAGCGGCGTCATGATGAGCGCGCCGAGGATCGGCCCCGCCACCGAGCCGCGCCCGCCGATCACCAGCATGATGATGGCCGCCACGGACACGTGCTGGCTGAACGACTCGGGCGACACGAAGCCCAGGTAGTGCGCGAGCAGCGCCCCCGCGAAGCCCGCGAGCCCGCTGCCCAGCAGGAAGGCGAACATCTGCGTGCCCTGGATGCCGATGCCGCTCGCCTCGGCCAGATCAGGGTTGTCGCCCACCGCGTCGAGTTCGTGGCCGCGCGGCGTCTTGAAGAGCGCGATCAGCAGCACGATCGACGCGAAGGCGCTGGCCGCCGCGAGGCCGTAGAACGAGAGCTTGCTGTCCAGCGCGATGCCGAAGACGCTGGCCGGCGGGATGCTGGCGATGCCGTTGGCGCCCCCGGTGAGGCTGCCCCCCTCCAGCAGCACCAGCCGGAACAGCTCGCCGAAGCAGAAGGTGACGAGCACGAAGTACACACCCTGCAGGCGCAGGATCACGGCGCCCAGCAGCCAGGCCACCAGCACGGAGACGCCCACGCCCGCCAGCACCGAGACGGCGAACGGCGTGTGCAGGCGCGTGGTGCAGATCACCGCCGTGAACGCGCCCATGCCCATGAACGCGGCATGGCAGAACGACAGCTGCCCCGTGCGGCTGATGACCGACAGCCCGTTCACGAAGACGATGTTGATGCAGATGAGCACCGCGAGGTGCACGTAGAACGGATTGCCGGCCAGCAGCAGCGGCACGGCGAAGAGCGCCAGCAGCGCGGGAATCCAGGCCTTCCAGGGGGCTCCCGGCGCGGCCGGCAATGCGCAGGCCGCGGGGCCCGGGGCAGGGGTGGTGTGCATGGTGGGAGCGTGGTCCATGGTTCAGCGACCTGCCTTTCCGAGCAGGCCCGAGGGGCGGAAGATCAGCATCAGGATCACGAAGCCGAAGAGCAGCATGTCGGACACGCTGCTCGACATGAAGGTATTGGCCACGCTCTCGAATACGCCCAGCAGCAGGGCCGCGAGCGCCGCGCCCGGAATGCTGCCGAGCCCGCCCAGGATCACGACGATGAACGCCTTGAGCAGCGGCGTGGAGCCGATGCCGGGGGACACCGAGAAGACGGGCGCCATCAGCGCGCCGGCCACCGCCGCCAGCCCCACGCCGATGCCGAAGCCCAGCGGGTACATGAACTGCGAGCGGATGCCCTGGGCGTTCGCGATCTCGATGTCCTGCACCACGGCGCGCAGCGCGCGGCCGCCGCGGCTGTGCATGAGAAAGCCGTAGAGCGCCGCCAGCACCGCCAGCGAGAACACCACCACGTAGAGCCGCGACATCGGCAGCACCACCGGCCCGAGCGCGACCACGCCTTCGGCCACGGCGGGCATCGACTGCGGATCAGGCCCGAAGACCATCAGCGCGCCGTTCTGCAGGATCATCGCCAGGCCGATGGTGGCGATCATCCCGTTGAGCTCGTCGCCCCGGAAGCCTTTCATCACCACCACTTCGATCAGCCAGCCGGCCACCAGCGTGACGGCGAAGGTGGCGAGCACGGCGGCCAGAAAGGGCAGCTGCAGCTTCGTGACGCAGACGTAGGCCACGAAGGCGCCCAGCATGTAGAACTCGCCATGCGCGAAATTCACCACGCGCATGACGCCGAAGACCAGCGTGAAGCCGATGGCCATCAGCAGGTAGAGCAACCCGATGATGAGGCCGTTGGTGAGCGCCTGGCCGAGCAGGAAAGTGAAATCCACGGCGGTGTTCCCGGAGAGTGGGCGCCGGTCACTTGCAGGCGGTGAGCGAGCAGGTCGCCTCGACCACTTCCTGGCCGTCCTGCACGCGGGCGATGTAGAAGGGCGCGTCGATCTGGTGGGCGACGCCGTACACGCCCGCGCCCGTCCAGTTCAGCGTGCCCAGGATGCCCGGGTAGTCCTTGATGGCCTCGAGCGCGGTGCGCACCTTGTCGGTGTCCGCCGCGGTGCCGGCCGAGGCCATGGCCTGGAACAGCATGCGCGTGCCGTCGTAGAACGCGGGGCTGAAGCCGTTCATGCGCTTCTTGTACTTGGCGAAGTAGCGCTCGGCGTAGGCCTTGACGGCCGTGTTCGCCGGGTTGACCGGCGTGTTCACCAGCATGCCGTTGGTCGCGCCGGCGCCCGCCACGTTCACGATTTCGGGCGTCGCGGGGCCGCCGCTGCGGATGATCGCGCCCTTGAAGCCCAGCTCCCGCGCCTGCTTCACGATCAGGCCCGCGGTGCCGGGCGCGTTGCCGTCCAGCTCGATCGCATCGACGCCCTTGGCCATCAGGCGGGTGAGCAGCGGCATCATGTCCACGCGCTCGCGCTCGAAGAATTCCTTGGCGTTGAGCTGGGCGCCGGCCTTGGCGTAGGCCTTCTCCAGATCCTGCGCGATCTGCTGGCCGGTCTCGTCGTTCGGGAACAGGCCGCCCACCTTCTTCACCCCCTTGGCCTTCACGATCCAGTCGATCTGGGGCTGGGAGGTTTCCATCGTCGTCAGGTTGGGCCGGAAGTTGAAGGGCTTGTCCTTGGCGAGCGCCTTGTCCGTGAAGCCGAGCGTGAGCATCACCACCTTGTTCTTGTTCACGATGGGCGACACCGCCAGCGCGGCGGCGGAGCCGACCGGGCCGATGATGTACTGCACCTTGTCCTCGAAGATCAGGCGGTTGGCCGCCGTCACCGCCTCGCCGGCCTGGTACTTGTCGTCGTAGGCCACCACTTTCACCGGGTGCTTCCTGCCGCCCACCTCCAGGCCGCCCTTGGCGTTCACGTCGTCGGCCGCGAGCTCGGCCGCGTAGAGCATCGCCTGTCCCCAGGCCGCTCCCGCGCCCGACAGCGTGACGATGGCGCCGATCCTGATCTCTTCCTGCGCCGAGGCGGGGCCGGCGAGGCAGAGGGCGGCGAGGGCGGCGGCGGTGGCAGCGAAGGTCTTCTTCATGGTTGTCTCCTGGAATGTGTGTTGTGTGACCGGCGGGAAGAAAGGAAATCAGGAACCGGAGGGCGGGGCGGCGTGCTGGCGCTGCGCGATCTCGTCCAGCACCGGGGCGATGTACTTCTTGAACTGCGCGGGGTTCTCGCTCATCGGGAAGTGCCCCAGCTCCTCCATCACCACGGCCTGCGCGCCGGGAATGCCCTGCGCGGTGCGCAGCGTGTCTTCCGGGCTGCACGAGAAGTCGTACTCCCCGGTGAGCAGGTAGAGCGGTGTCGTCTGCGTGTCGATGCCGCCCAGCTTGCCGCGCAGGTCCGAATCGACGCGGTAGAAGTACAGATCGCCGCGGAAGATGCCCGGGCCGCTCTGCCGGTACTGCCACAGCGTTTCGTGGCGGTACTGCGCGGGGCTCTGCGGTGCGACCAGCCCGGAGACCAGCGCCGCGCAGACCTCGCCGCCGTGCACGTCGGGGCGGTTCAGCCAGCTGGTGTCGTACCAGGGCTGCTGGTGGTCTGCGCCCTCGAGGCCGATGAGCGCGCGGAACTCCCGGCCGTGGGCGTGCGCCAGCTGCAGCACGATGCGCCCGCCGATCGAGCAGCCCATGACCACCGGCCGGTCCAGCCCGAGCGCCGCGATGAACGCGCGGATGGTGGCCACGTAGCGTTCGGTGGTCAGCTCGTAGTCGCGGTCCTGGAAGCCGACGGGCGGGTAGGACTTGCCGTGCCACGGCATGTCGAAGGCGATCACGCGGAAGCGCGAGGTGATGTCCTCGTCGCACAGCAGGTGGCGGAACTGGCGGCCGTCCGATCCGGCGGTGTGCAGGCAGAGCAGGGGAATGCCCCGGCCGCATTCCTCGAAGTACACGCGGCAGGCTTCGCCCAGGATGTCGAAGTGCACGTACCGGCCGACGATGGGTTCCAGGGTGGCGTTCATCGCGTTTCCTCTCTCGGGGTTCAGTGGGCGCACGCCGGGCGGGGCAGCGCCAGGACGTCCTTCAGGTACTGCAGGTGGGCGAACAGCACGTGCGAATCGCCCTCGATGGCCATGGCGCCGCGCTTGGTCAGGGCGAACAGGTCGTGCCAGCCTGGACGGGGCATGGGCTCCCACAGGGCCGCCCAGGCCTCCTCGGTGCCGCGGATGACCAGATCGGCCGGGGCGAACAGCGGCATCTGTGACGTCAGCCCCTCGATCCGGCCGTTGCGGATCCGCAGCAGGTAGGGCACGTCGCCCACCACCACCTTGAGGTCGGCGGTCAGGGTGCGGCCGCGGTGCACCAGCCGTTCGTCGGCGTTCACGCGCTGCGCGATGGATTCGAAGCGTTGCTGCAGGGATTCGGTCATGTCGCGGTCCTTCCGTGGCGTGCTCAGTCCGCACCCACGCCGATGGGGCTGGGCAGGCGCTTTTCGGTGTTGTGGCGCAGCAGCGCGGCGGTGCGGAAGATGCCGTGCGCGAACTTGCCGTAGGGCAGGGTGGCGAACAGCGCGATCACCGCGCCCAGGTGCAGGCACAGCAGCAGGGCGAGCGCCGGGGTGCCGCGGCCGAGCCAGAGCGCCATGCCGCTCGCGGCCACCAGGAACAGCAGGGCAATAAATCCCAGGTCCATGGGCTGCTGCCGGGCATCGCCGTGCTGCGGATGCCGGGCGCGGCGCAGCGTCCACAGGCCCGCGGTGCCGACCATCAGGCCCACGCCGCCCAGTGCGCCCAGCAGCTTGGGCAGGCTGGGCAGCTCGTAGGGCGCCACCCAGCCGAAGACGTAGTGGTAGACGGTGCCGAGCGACGTGGCGGCGAAGCACAGCAAAAAGCCGTAGAAGGTGAAGTGGTGGAAGCGCCGGCGCTTCAGGGTATAGGCGTCGTCCTCCTCGTGGCAGCCCTCGCCGTGGCCGCCGCCCAGGTACTTGAGGCGCAGCACGTCGGAGGCGGCCTCGGCGGCGGCGGGCGCGCCCACGTCCGCGCCGCTGGTGGCGGGCTTCACGTCCTTCCAGAAGCGGCGCACGCCCATCGCCAGCGCGAACACCGCGAACAGGAACACCGGCGCGAAAATGCCCACCAGCAGGTTGTGCGGGAACAGGTGGTAGAAGTTGTTGCCCAGCCCGCCGCCCCAGAGCCGCCCCACGCCGCCCTGCAGCGCCACGGCCAGCGCCAGGAACAGAAACAGCCCGATCGCCAGCGCCAGCGACAGCGTGAGGCCGTTGCGCTGGTAGAGCCGTCCCAGCGCGGACGGCCAGGCGTAGTCCACATAGGTCTGGCCGCGCACCTCGGCCATGGCTTTCGGGATGTTCACGGCGAACTCGTGCGGCGGCGCGTACTGGCAGGCGTGCAGGCAGGCCCCGCAGTTGTGACACAGGTTGGCCAGGTAGTGCACGTCGGCCTTGCCGAACTCCAGCCGCCGCGTCATCGCGGGAAACACCGCGCAAAAGCCCTCGCAGTAGCGGCAGGCATTGCAGATCTGCAGCGCGCGCGCCACCTCGGCCTCGGAGGCGGTCTCGGTCGGCGCGGGGCGGATCGGGATCACCCGGCGCGCGGTGGGCATCCGGTCCTGGGCCTCGTCGGCCATGGCGTTCTGGGTCTGCATCTCAGGTCTCTTCGTCGTTCACGGCGCCGTGCACCGCGGGCTGGCCGGCCGCGGCGAGCGCGGCATTGCGCCCCGCGATGCGGCCGAAGGCGGTGCCGATGGACATGCCCACGCCGGCCGTGTAGCCCTTGCCCAGCACATTGCCGGCCATCATTTCGCCGGCCACGAACAGGTTGGCGCTGGGCTGCCCGCCGAAGCGCACGGCGGCCGTGTCGTCGGTCTTCAGGCCCAGGTAGGTGAAAGTCACGCCGGGCCGCAGCGCATAGCCGGAGAACGGCGGCGTGTCGATCGGGCGGGCCCAGTGCGTCTTGGCGGGGGTGATGCCGTCGGTGCGGCAGTCGTCCAGTGCCGTGTGGTCGAACCGGCCCGGCCGGCAGGCGGCGTTGTAGGCGTCTAGGGTCTGCATGAACTGCCCGGCGTCGAGTCCGAGCTTCTGCGCCAGCTCCGGCAGCGAATCGGCCTGCTCGCCCGGGAACACCGGCGGCATGAAGCGGCCGATCGCCTTGGCGTCGATGACCGAATAGGCGATCTGGCCCGGCTGCTGGGCCACGAGGCGTCCCCAGATGGCATAGCGCTTGGGCCAGAAGTCCTCGCCTTCGTCGTAGAAGCGCCTGGCCTCGCGGTTCACCACCACCCCGAGCGACACGCAATCGATGCGCGTGCAGATGCCGCCGTCGTAGAGCGGCGCACGCGCGTCGATCGCCACCATGTGCGCCTGCGTCGGGTCGCCGATGCCGTCGGCCTGCTGCGCCTCGAGCATGTGCCGCAGCAGCACGCCCTGGTTGAAGGCCGTGCCGCGGATCAGGAAGTTGTCCGCGGGCCATTCGCCGCGCTCGTTCCGGCCCCAGGCCTCGCGCAGCCATTCGCGGTTGGATTCGAAGCCGCCCGCGGCCAGCACGCAGCTGCGCGCCGTGATGCGCTGCCCGCCCACCCAGGCCGCCTGGAAGGCGCCGTTCCCGATCTCCAGGCGGTCCACGGGCGCTTCGTAGCGCACCTGCACGCCGAGCTGCTCGGCACTGCGGAAGTACGCGTTCACCAGCGCCTTGCCGCCGCCCATGAAGAAGGCGTTGGTGCGCGCCACGTGCAGCGCGCCCGACAGCGGCGGCTGGAAGTGCACGCCGTGCCGGCGCATCCAGCCGCGGCAGGTGGACGAGGCGCGGATCACCATGCGGGCCAGGTGTTCGTCGGTGAGGCCGCCCGTCACCTTCAGCAGGTCCTGCCAGAACTCCTCTTCGGGGTAGGCCTCGACCAGCACGTCCTGCGGCGCATCGTGCATGCAGCGCAGGTTGCGGGTGTGGGCGGAATTGCCGCCCCGCCAGTCGCGCGGCGCGGATTCCAGCAGCAGCACGCGGGCACCGGCTTCGCGCGCCATCAGCGCGGCGCAGAGGGCTGCATTGCCGCCACCAATCACCAGTACGTCGGTGTCGAAGTTGTCTCGTTTCATCATGGGCAGCGACGGGCCGGGCCCACCGCGGTTCAGCGCGTTGTGTCGTTGCGCCGGACTATAGGAATCGCTGCCGCCCCCGTGCAGGGGCCTTTCGTCATGGGGGTATCACGATCCGTGATGGGTCGGCCGGTCCGTCAGCGTCGCGCCGATCCACTGGCCCGAGCGCACCAGTCGCCGCGCGCAGTCGAGCAGCGCCACACGCGCGGCGAGGCCGGCGGGCGAGAGTTCGTCGTTGGAGAGGCTGCAGAGCGCCGCATCGCGCCGGACCTTTTCGTCGGCGATTTCCGACCACTGGAACCGCTGCGCCGCAGCCTCCTTGTAGAGCGCCACGGCCGACCAGGGCTGCACCGTGGCCCCGAAACCCGCGTCCACGGCCTCCATCAGCAGCGGCAGCGAATCGATCTCCATCGCCATGCGCGGCTGGACGCCGGCGGTGGCGAACGCCGCCGTCACCGTGCTGCGCAGGCCATGGCTGCCCGAGGGCAGGATCAGCGGCACGTCGCCCACCTGGGCCAGCCGCACCGGGGCGGCGTGGGTGATGCCGGGCGCCACGGGCCGGGTGCGCGACTGGATCAGGAAGAGGCGCTCCTCCAGCAGCGGCGTGATGCTCCAGCGCCGGGCGCTGTGCGTGTCGAACAGGATTGCGAGGTCCAGCTGCCGCGCGTTGAGCAGGCCCGTCAGGTGTCCGGACAGCGCCGAGACGATGTGCATCCGCACGTCGGGATAGCGCTCCTGCATGGCGCGCATCAAGGGCAGGCCGAGCACCGAGGCGATGGACGGCGGCAGCCCCATGCTCACCGCTCCCGACAGGCGCGCCTGCTGCGCCGCGAGCACGGCCTGCTCGGCATGGCGCAGCGTGAGCTGGGCCTCGTGGAAGAAGGCCTGGCCGGCCTCGGTGGGGATGACGCCGCGCGGCGTGCGCTGCAGCAGCCGCGTCGAGAGCTCGGATTCCAGGCGGCCGATCTGCTGGCTCAGCGCGGACTGCACCATGTCCAGGTCCAGCGCGGCGCGGCTCATCGAGCCCAGTTCGACGATGCGCACGAACGTGCGGAGTTGTCTCAGTTCCATCTTGTCCTATTCAGAGCGGCTCACCCCTCGCAGCATGCGCAACCCGTTCGCCACCACCAGCAGGCTCGCGCCCATGTCCGCGAACACGGCCATCCACATCGTGGCCTGCCCCGCGAGGGCCAGCCCGAAGAACACCACCTTGATGCCCAGTGCCAGCGCGATGTTCTGCCACAGCACCGCATGCGTGCGCCGCGACAGGCGCACGGTTTCGGCCACGCGGCGCAGATCATCGTTCATGATGACCACGTCGGCGGTCTCCATGGCCACGTCGGTGCCGGCCGCGCCCATGGCGAAGCCGATGTCGGCGCGGGCGAGGGCGGGCGCGTCGTTGATGCCGTCGCCCGCCATCGCGGTCATGCCGTGCTGCTGCTGCAGGGCCGCGATGGCCGAGAGCTTCTGCTCGGGCAGCAGGCCCGCCTGCACGTCGGCGATGCCGGCCTCCTGCGCGGCGGCCCGGGCCGCCGCGGCGTGGTCGCCCGTCAGCATCACCGGCACGATGCCCAGGGCGCGCAGCTCGGCCACGGCCTCGGCGGCCTGGGGCCGCAGCGTGTCGGCCACCGCGAACAGCGCGCGCACGCCCTGCGCATCGCCCAGCAGCGTCACGCTGCGGCCCTGCGACTCGTGCGCCACGGCGGCGGCTTCCACTGCGTCCGTCCACAGGCCCCGCTCCTGCGCGAGGCGCCGGTTGCCGAGGAACCAGGTTGCGCCGTGGATGCGGCCTTCCACGCCGCGGCCGGGCAGGGCGGTGAAGTCCTGCACGTCCGGCAGGTCCGCCGGCAGGGTGGCCGCGCCGGCCGTGCCGCCGGCATTCCCAGCCGTTCGCGCCGGTGCGATGCCGGCCGCGATGGCCTTGGACACTGGGTGGTCCGAGCGCCCCGCCAGGGCCGCGGCCACGTCGTCCGCGCCGTCGTCGCCGAAGCGCTCGCTGCCCACCAGCACCGGCCGGCCGGCCGTCACCGTGCCGGTCTTGTCGAAGGCCACGGCGCGCACGCCGCGGGCCCGCTCCAGCCACTGGCCGCCCTTGATCAGGATGCCGCGGCGCGCGCCGGCCGCCAGCCCGCTCACCACCGTCACCGGCGTGGCGATGACCAGCGCGCACGGGCAGGCGATCACCAGCAGCACCAGCGCGCGGTAGAGGGCATCCAGCCAGGCCCAGCCCAGCGCCAGCGGTGCGCCCACGGCCACGAGGGCCGCGAGCGCGAAGACGGCGGGCGTGTAGACGGCAGCGAAGCGGTCCACGAAGCGCTGCATGGGCGCGCGCGACCCCTGCGCCTCTTCCACCGCGTGGATGATGCGGTCCAGCGTGGTGTTGCCGGCCGCGGCGGTCACGCGGAACTGCAGTTCGGCCTGCGCGTTGAGCGTGCCGGCATAGAGGGCGTCGCCGGGCACCTTGTCCACCGCCAGGCTCTCGCCCGTCACGCTGGATTCGTCCACCGCGCCGCGGCCTTCCAGCACCACGCCGTCCAGCGGCACCCGCGCGCCGGGGCGCAGCCGCAGCACGGCGCCCAGCGGCACTTCTGCCGCGGGCACCGTGCGCCAGCGGCCGTCCTCGCCGCGCAGCTCGGCCTGCTCGGGGCTGAGCGCCAGCAGGGCGCCGATGGAATCCCGCGCGCGGCCCACGGCCCGCTCCTCGATGCGCTCGGCCAGGGCGTAGAGCGCCATCACCATGGCGGCCTCCGGCCACTGCCCGATCAGGAAGGCGCCCGTCACCGCCACGGCCATGAGCGCGGAAATGTCCAGCCGCCCGCGCGCCAGCGCACCGAGGCCGGCGCGGTACACGCCCAGCCCGGCCAGCAGGATCGCGGCGGCGGCCACGGCCATGCCCGCGGCCCGCCAGGGCAGAGTGTCGGGCGCGAGCAGGTGCAGCAGTTCGGCGGCGGTGGCGGCCGCGAGCGAGACGCCGAGCCGGCCCCAGCCGGGCAGGGTGCCGTGGTCATGGTCGTGTCCGCCGGCGTGGCCCTTACCGTGGTCGTGGTCGTGGTCATGACCATGGTCGTGCGTGCCGCCCGCCCGGTCCGTCGGCCCGCACCCGCTGCTGCAGCCGCAGGAGAGATCGATGCGCGGCTTCGCTCCAGAGGTGGATGCCGGCGGGGATCGGTCGGTGGATGCCGTGCTTGCCATGTGCTGTGTCCTTGCGTTGGGGAGAATTCCGACAGGGGTCCGCAACCGGACCGTGCCATCATTGGAAACCTTCAAGCCGCTTCAAGGTCAAGCCGTGTCTGCCGCAAGCCCCCACCACCGTATCGGCGATGCCGCGCGCCTCTCCGGCGTCCCCGCCGCCACCATCCGCTATTACGAGAAGGAAGGCCTGCTGCCGGTGCAGGCCCGCGCCGACAACCGCTACCGCCTCTACAGCGACGACGAGATCCACCGCCTGCGGTTCATCCGGCTGTGCCGCGCCATGGACATGTCGCTGGACGAGGTGCGCACGCTGCTCTCGCTGGGCCGCGGCCCGGATACCGCCGCCGACCATGCCGCCTGCGCCACGGTGGACGAGCACCTCTCGCACGTGCGCACCCGGCTGCACGAGTTGCAGGCGCTGGAATCGCAACTGCTGTCGCTGCGCGGCCGCTGCGACGGCACCGACGGCAGCCGCTGCCATGTGATCGAGGCGCTGCACGACCGTGCGGACGCCGACCCCCTGCCGCTGCCCGATCCGCCCGCGCGGCGGCACGTATGACGCCCGGAGGGCCCGCCCTGAACGCCCGCGCGGCGCCGCTGCCGGGGCTGCCCACGCGTCTCTGGCGCGTGGCACGCGGCTGGGCGCTGGCGTGGTGGCGCATCGTCCACCTGGGTGCCGTGGTGGCGGTGCTCATGCTCTCGCCGTCCAGCTACGGCCGCTCCACGCGCGTGCGGCTGGCCCGGCATCTGTACCTGGACACGGCCCCACTGCTGCTCGGGTTCACCGCGCTGGTGGCGCTGATCTGCCTGGTGGTCACGCACATCGTCGTCGTCACGGCGCGCAGCTACGGGCTGTCGCACTACGCGCTGCAGATGGTGGTGCGCGTGCTGGTGCTCGAGCTGATACCGCTCACGGCCGCATTGTTCGTCGCGCTGCGCGCGACCATCCCCGGCGGCACGCAGCTCGCGCTGATGCGCCAGTCGGGGCACTGGGAGGCGCTGCGCGCGCGCGGTGCCGACCCGGTGCGCGTGGAGCTGCTGCCGCGTGTGGTGGCGGGCGTGTACGCCAGCATCACCCTCGCCGCGCTCTCGTGCGTGGTGGCCCTCGCCATGGCCTACCTGGGCGTGTACGGCCCGAACACGGCCGGGCTGCCCGGCTACACGCGCATGTTCGGCCAGGTGTTCACGCCGTCCGTCACGCTGCTGTTCGTGCTCAAGACGCTGCTGTTCAGCCTGGCCGTGGCGCTCATTCCGATGGCCGCCGGCCTGCATGCCACGGGCGACCCGCGCGCGCGATCCGAGCTTGGCGGCTTCGCGCGCATGTTCGCCGTGCTGCTGCTGATCGAGGTCGCCTCGCTCATGGGCAACTACTACTGATCACCCATTCTTCCGAACCGCCTGCGATGAACGACACCTCTCCCGCACCCCGGCCGTCGCCGCCGCCACCGCCGCCGCCGCCGGCACCACCATCCGCGGCCGATCCGTCCGATGCGCTGCTGCGGCCCGTCGCGCACCTGGAGCGCAAGGCCGCCGCGCTGCTGCTGTTCACGCTGGCGCTGATCGTCGGCTCCGGCCTCTACCTGCTCTACGCGCGCGGCGTGTTCGAGCCGACGCAGCAACTGGTGCTCACCGCCGACGATTCCGAAGGCGTGGTGGCAGGCATGGACATGACGTTCTCGGGCTTTCCGATCGGCCGGGTGCGCCGCACCGAACTCGCGGAGGGCGGCGACGTGCGCATCCTGATCGACGTGCCGCGCAAGGACGCGCACTGGCTGCGCGAATCCAGCGTGTTCACCCTCGTGCGCGGCATCGTCGGCGGCACCACCATCAAGGCCTACAGCGGCATCCTCACCGACCCGCCGCTGCCCGACGGCGCCGTGCGGCCCGTGCTGCGCGGCGACGCCACGGCCGAGATTCCCCAGCTGATGTCGGCCGCGCGCGAACTGCTGTCGAACCTGCAGGCCCTCACCGCGCAGGACGCCGCGCTCGGCGGCACGCTGGACAACGTGCGCACGCTCACCGAGCGGCTGAACGCACCGGGCGGCGCGCTCGGCGTGCTGCTGGGCAGCGAGTCCGAGGCCCGCAAGCTCGCCACCACGCTGGACCGCACCAACCGGCTGCTCGCGCGCATCGACGGCATGGCCGCCAAGGCGGACCGGCAGGTGTTCGGCGCGGCCGGGGAAGCGGGGCTCGTCACCGACGTGCGCGCCACCGTGGTGCAGCTCAACGGCCTGCTGGCGGACACGCGGCAGAGCCTCGCCAAGGTCGATGCCGTGCTCGCCGAGGCCCAGGCCATCGGTGCCAACGCCCGCGAGGCCACCACCGATCTCGGCGCGCTGCGCGCCGACGTGGAGAGCAATCTGCGCAAGGTCGAGAGCCTGGTCAACGAGATCCAGCGCAAATGGCCGTTCGCGCGCGACACCCGGATCCAGCTGCCATGACGATGCCGATGCCCGTTTCTCTCTCCGCTGCGAACCCGCACCGGCGGCCCCGGCCCGGCCGTAGCGCCGCCATCGGCCTCGCCCTGGCGATCGCCGCCGGGCTCCTGGGCGGCTGTGCCGGGCGCGCCCCGCCACCGGAATGGGAGCAGAACGCCCATGGCGCCGCCACCCGCGCCTCCGAGGCCTACCTGTCCGGCGAGGACCGCGTCGCGGCCCAGGAATGGCGGCGCGCACGCGGCGAGGTGGCCCGCACCGCGCGCCCCGATCTGCTGGCGCGCGTGGTGCTGCTGGAATGCGCCGTGCGCGTCGCCAGCCTGGCGCAGGTGGGATGCCCGGACTTCGAACCGCTGCGCGAGGGTGCCGACGAGGCCGAAAAAGCCTATGCGCAGTACCTGGAAGGCCGCGCGGTGGGTGCAGGCGCCGGTACGGACCTGCTGCCTCCCGCGCAGCGGGCGGTACAGGCGGGCGGCAGCGCTGCATTGGCGGGTGTGGGCGATCCGCTCGCCCGCCTCGTCGCGGCCGCGGTGCTGCACGCCCGGGGCGAGACTTCGCCGGAGGTGGCACGGCAGGCCATCGAGGCCGCCTCGGAACGCGGCTGGCGCCGTCCCCTCATGGCGTGGCTGCTGCGGGCAGTGGAGCAGGCGCAGCAGCGGGGGGATGCGGCACAGGTGGAGGTTTTGCGGCAGCGCCTGCGGGTGCTGCAGGGGAGTGGGAGTTGAAGAAAGGGGACCAGGCCGCCGGCACCGCCGACCCCGTCGGGCCCCGGTGCAGGCGCTGATGCCCTGCGGCAGCGAGCGGTCAGGGCGTGGAGAGCGCCTCGACCGGCAGGATCTGGTCGAGATCCTGCGGGATGCGCACCAGCGAGTCGGCGGCCTGGACGGCTTCGTCGGGGACCAGGTTCATCGCCGTGGCACCCACCGCGAGCAGCACCGTGGCGGTGAAAGCGATGAACGCGCGGGCTCCGGTATAACGGTTGCGTTGCATGGCGGACTCCTTGGGGACTGTGGTTCGGGTGGGTGGGCACGCAATTGCGTGGTGTTGGTGCTATTACATGCCGCTTGCCGATCCCCGTATGTCGGACGCGCGCCTACCGACGTGTGCTGCAACGGGAGTTACCCTTGGTTTCGCCGCGCAGGGCTTGTGTAGGACGCTGGACTCAACCGGAGAGGGGTGTCAACCCCCGCGCCAGCGCGGAGGCCGTGAGCGTGGTGCCGGCCGGCCAGCGGTCGGCGAGGGCTCCGTGCGCTCGGCATGCGGCGCTCGCCGCTTCGAACGCCGCGCCGTCTCCCTCCGGCCGCGCGGCCCACACCGCGCCCAGGAAGCCCGCCAGCACGTCGCCCGTCCCCCCCGTGGCGAGCCGGCCGTTGCCGGTCGGGTTGATGCGGGCCGTCCGGCCCGGCGCCGCGATCACGCTGCCGGATCCCTTCAGCACCACGGCGCAGCGGTAACGCTCCGCCAACGCGCGCGCCGTGCCCGGCCGGTCCGCCTGGATGGCGGCGGTGTCCGTGTCCAGCAGCCGCGCGGCCTCCAGGGGATGCGGCGTGATCACCGTGGGCAGCGCGCCGTGCCGGCGCTCCCGGTCCCGCAGCTGCGCGGCCAGCGCGGCGTCGCCCGCCACCGCATTGAGGCCGTCGGCGTCCAGCACCAGCCGGGGGGCCTCGACGAGCACGCGCGGCAGCACGGCCCGCACCGCTTCGCCGCCGCCGCATCCGCACACCACCGTGGCATGCTCCAGCGCCAGCACGTCGAAGCGGCGCAGCATGCATTCCGGCTGCTGGAGATCGACCGTCAATGCCTCCGCGCCGCCGTCCAGCAGCGCCACCACGACCCGCCCGGCACCGCCGTGCAGCGCCGCGGAGGCCGCGAGCAGGGCGGCCCCCGTCATGCCCATGCCGCGGGCGCCGATGCCTTCGCCGCCCACCACCGCCACGTCGCCGAAGCTGCCCTTGTGGGAAGCGTGGGGCCGAGGCTCCGATGGCCCGGGGCCGGCAAGCCACAGGGACGGCGATTCGGCGGCGGTGTCCACGCCGAGGCCGTCCAGCCAGACGGTGCCCGCCGCGTCCCGCCCCTGGCCGGTGAACCATCCGGGCTTGAGCGTCAGCAGACCGAGCGTATGGCGTGCGGAGGCCGGTGCATGTTCAGGCGCCAGCCCGGGCAGGTAGGTGCCGGTATCCGCCAGCAGTCCCGAGGGGCCGTCCACGCAGAGTACGGGCGCGCGGGTGGTGTGCAGCGCCTGCAGCAAGGCGTGGAGTGCCGGCGCCGGTGTGTGGCCGCCGGAGCGCGGGGCCGTGCCGATGCCCAGCAGGGCGTCGATGCAGAGGTCCTCGGGCCCGAGATCGTCGGGCACGCCGGACGCGAACGGTACGCCGGCCGCCCGGGCGCGCTCCCAGGCCTGCCGCGCATCGGCCGGTGCGGCGCCGGGCTTGCCCAGCCACGTCGCCTGCACGGCCACGCCGCGGCGGTGCAGCTGCAGCGCGGCCTCCAGGCCGTCGCCGCCGTTATTGCCGGGCCCGCAGGCCACCCAGACGCGCCGCGCATGCGGCGCCACGGCCAGCGCCAGCCGGGCCACCGCCAGGCCGGCCCGTTCCATGAGCGTGCCGGGCGGGCAGGCGTCCAGGGCCGCGCGCTCGATCCGGCGCGTCGCGGCGGTGTCGAACAGGGGATGGGAGCGGTCGGTATCGATGCGGTGCATGGGCGGTGGCGGCAGGCGGTGCCGCGGGACGCGGAGGGAGATGCCCATTGTGGCCCGCCCCGACGCCGGTCCACAGGGAGTGCGCCCCTGGCGGAACCCTCTGCGTCCCTGACTCCTACGCCGCTTTTTGCCGTTCCCGCCCCGCTCAGAACCGCTGCGGCGCGAACGGCTGCAGGTCCGCTTCGGGAACCCTCTGCGCGACCAGATCGGCCACCGCCCGCGCGCTGCCGCAGGCGAGCGCCCAGCCGCAGGCCCCGTGGCCCGCGTTCACCCACAGTCCCGCGCCCCCCACGGCACCGATCGCCGGCAGGCCGTCCGGCAGCATGGGCCGCGCGCCGCGCCAGGTCCGCACCTGCGGCGACGACCACTGGACGCCGCCCGGGAACCAGCCCGAGGCCGCGTTGTAGAGCACCTGCAGCGTCGGCGCGTGCCGGGCGCCGTCCGCCGCGCCCAGCTCGGCGCCGCCGGCCACGCGCACCCGCTGCCCCTGGCGCGTGAGGGTGATCCGGTGCACCGGGTCGATCACCGTGCCCTGGGGCGCGTGCGTGTCCTCCCGCAGCGGCGCGCTGATGGTGTAGCCGTGCACTCCGGCCAGGGGCAGGGGGGCGCCGGCCGGGCGCAGCAGCCCGGCCGCCGCGAGCCCGGCGCAGACCACCACGGCATCGAAGCGGCGGGGCTCGCGCTCTCCGGCCAGCAGCACGGCCGCCGGGCCGCCGCGCAGCGATGCCACCCGGGCGTTGAACAGGAACTGCGCGCCCCGCTCCTGCGCGGCATAGCGCAGCATCTGCGCGAACAGCCGGCAGTTGCCGGATTCGCCGTCCGGCACGTGGATCGCTCCGGCGAGTTCGTTGTCCGAGGCGAGTCCGGGCTCGATCAGGCGGGCGGTGTCCGCGTCCACGTCGCGCAGGTCGGCCCCGGTCTCGCGCAGGATGCGCACGGCAGGCTCGATCCGCTCCAGGTCGGACGGCGAACGCAGCAGCACCAGCACGCCGCGGCTGCTCTCGGGGTCGAGCTGCAGCGCCTCGGCCACCTGGCGCATCCGGGCCTGGCTGTAGGCGCCGAACCGCGCGAGCGCCGTGACCGCGGCATCGCCCGACGTGCGCGCCGCGCGCCGGCGCTGCCAGAGCCAGCGCAGGTCGGACACGCCGGCGCCGGAGGCGAGGCGCACGGCGGCCCGGCGGCCGAAGAGCCGCTGGCCTGCGGGGCCGCCGATGCCGGGCGTGGCCCAGGGGATCAGCGGTGCCGGCGCGAGCAGGCCGGCGTTGGCGAAGCTCGCCTCCTCGGCCGCGGCGGCGCGCTGCTCGAAAACGGTGACGGCATGGCCGTCGCAGGCGAGTTCATGGGCGGTGGCGGTGCCGGCGATTCCGGCGCCGACGATGGCGATGTGCATGGTGGGAAGGCCGCCGCCGTTCGGCCGGCGCGGCCCGCTGGGGTGTTTGTTCGGATTCTGCCCGGGTGCGGACGCCTTGCGGGAAGCGTCCGCGCCGCGCCCGGGGAAGGGGCGGTGGCCCGGTATGCTAGAATCTCGGGGTTTTGCTGAGAGGGGTGCTCCGGGTTGCCTGGCGTGCCTTTTGCGGCAAGGCAGCGATGGCGGCTCCAATGGGCCGCCCTTGCACCGCAAACCAAACGCGAACCGGCCTTATCAAGGTGCCGCCCTCTTGTCAGAACGGGCGGTTGGCGGGCCGGATTTTAGACCCAACCTTTGGAGTATTCACATGTCCGTCACCATGCGCGAAATGCTGGAAGCCGGTGTCCACTTCGGCCACCAAACCCGCTTCTGGAACCCCAAGATGGCCCCGTTCATCTTCGGCCATCGCAACAAGATCCACATCATCAACCTGGAAAAGTCGCTGCCGATGTTCCAGGAGGCGCAGAAGTTCGCCAAGCAGCTCACGGCCAACCGCGGCACGATCCTGATGGTCGGCACGAAGCGCCAGGCCCGCGAACTGCTGGCTGCCGAAGCGCAGCGCGCCGGCGTGCCCTACGTCGACCAGCGTTGGCTGGGCGGCATGCTCACCAACTTCAAGACCGTCAAGACCTCCATCAAGCGCCTGAAGGACATGAAGGCCCAGCAGGAAGCCGGCCTCGAGTCCATGAGCAAGAAGGAACAGCTGACCTTCACCCGCGAGATCGAGAAGCTCGAGAAGGACATCGGCGGCATCCAGGACATGAACGCCCTGCCGGACGCCATCTTCATCATCGACGTCGGCTTCCACAAGATCGCCGTCGCCGAAGCCAAGAAGCTGGGCATCCCGCTGATCGGCGTGGTCGATTCCAACCACTCTCCTGAAGGCATCGACTACGTGATCCCCGGCAACGACGACTCGGCCAAGGCCGTGGCGCTGTACGCCCGCGGTATCGCCGACGCGATCATCGCCGGCCGTGCCGACGCCGTGAACGACGTGGTCAAGGCCGCTGCGCCCGAAGGCTCGGACGAATTCGTGGAAGTGGAAGAATCCGCTGCCTGAAGGCCCGGCCGCGCGACTTGTCGCGAATGAAAGAGGGGCTCCTGTTAGCCCCCTTTTTTTTAGCCTTGAATCCTGTAACGAACTGAACTGACACTGGAGAATGACGATGGCTGCTATTACCGCTAGCATGGTTGCCGAACTGCGCGCCAAGACCGACGCCCCCATGATGGAATGCAAGAAGGCCCTGACGGAGGCCGACGGCGATCTGGCCAAGGCCGAAGAGCTGCTGCGCGTCAAGCTGGGCACCAAGGCCGGCAAGGCCGCCGCCCGCATCACGGCCGAAGGCGTGGTCGCCAGCTTCATCGAAGGCACCGACGGCGCGCTGATCGAAGTGAACAGCGAAACCGACTTCGTGAGCAAGAACGACAGCTTCATCGCCCTGGCCAAGGCAGCGGCCGAGCTGGTCGCCAAGCACAACCCCGCCGACGTGGAAGCCCTGGGCGCGCTGCCCTACAGCCAGGAAAGCTTCGGCCCCACGCTGGAAGAAGTGCGCAAGGGCCTGATCGGCAAGATCGGCGAGAACATGTCGTTCCGCCGCTTCAAGCGCTTCACCGGCTCCAAGCTGGCTTCCTACCTGCACGGCACGCGCATCGGCGTGGTGGTCGAGTTCGAGGGTGACGAAGTCGCCGCCAAGGACGTGGCCATGCACATCGCCGCCATGAAGCCCGTGGCCCTGACCAGCGCCGACGTGCCCGCCGAGCTGATCGAGAAGGAGCGCACCGTCGCCGCCGCCAAGGCCGCCGAGTCCGGCAAGCCCGCCGACATCGCCGCCAAGATGGTGGAAGGCTCCGTGCAGAAGTACCTGAAGGAAGTCTCGCTGTTCGACCAGGTCTTCGTGAAGGCCGCCGACGGCAAGCAGACCGTGGGCCAGATGCTCAAGGCCGCCAACACGACGATCAAGGGCTTCACCCTGTACGTCGTCGGCGAAGGCATCGAGAAGAAGGTGGACGACTTCGCCGCCGAAGTGGCCGCGCAAGTGGCCGCCGCCAAGGCCGCCGCCTGATCCTCTGTCCCGCTCATTTCCCCGATTCCATCACCCGAAGAGAACGCCCATGACCCTCGCCGCTCCAGCCCACAAGCGCATTCTGCTCAAGTTGTCTGGAGAGGCCCTCATGGGTGACGACGCGTTCGGCATCAACCGCGCGACGATCGTTCGCATGGTGGAGGAGATCGCCGAGGTCACGCGCATGGGCGTGCAGGTGGCGGTGGTGATCGGGGGCGGGAACATCTTCCGCGGCGTGGCCGGCGGCTCCGTCGGCATGGACCGCGCCACGGCCGACTACATGGGCATGCTGGCCACCGTGATGAACGCGCTGGCCCTGGCCGACGCCATGGACAAGCAGGGCCTCATCGCCCGCGTCATGTCCGCCATCGGCATCGAGCAGGTGGTGGAGCCGTACGTGCGGCCCAAGGCGCTGCAGTACCTGGAGGAGGGCAAGGTGGTGGTGTTCGCCGCCGGCACCGGCAACCCCTTCTTCACGACGGATACCGCCGCGGCGCTGCGCGGCGCCGAGATCGGCGCCGAGGTGGTGCTCAAGGCGACCAAGGTGGACGGCGTGTACACGGCCGATCCCAAGAAGGACCCGACGGCGACGCGCTACACCAAGCTCACCTTCGACGAGGCCATGTCCCGCAACCTGGGCATCCTGGACGCCACGGCGTTCGCGCTCTGCCGCGACCAGAAGCTGCCCATCCGCGTCTTCTCGATCGTGAAGCACGGCGCCCTGAAGCGCGTGGTCATGGGCGAGGACGAAGGTACGCTGGTGTACGCTTGACGCCCGATGGCACAGGAGAACACATGACGATTGCCGACATCAAGAAAAACGCCGAATCCAAGATGGACCAATCCATCGTGGCGTTCAAGAACAACCTCTCCAAGATCCGCACCGGCCGCGCCAACCCCGCGCTGCTCGATTCCGTGCAGGTCGAGTACTACGGCTCGATGGTGCCGCTCTCGCAGGTCGCCAACGTGTCGCTGATCGACGCGCGCACCATCAGCGTGCAGCCCTGGGAAAAGGGCATGGGCGCCAAGATCGAGAAGGCCATCCGCGAAAGCGACCTGGGCCTGAACCCGGCCTCCATGGGCGACCTCATCCGCGTGCCGATGCCCCCGATGAGCGAAGAGCGCCGCAAGGAAATGACCAAGCTCGCGCGCAACGAAGGCGAGAGCGCGAAGGTGGCCGTGCGCAACCTGCGCCGCGACGCCAACGAATCGGTCAAGAAGCTCGTGAAGGACAAGGCCGCCTCCGAGGACGACCAGAAGCGCGCCGAAACCGACATCCAGAAGGTGACCGACAAGCACATCGCCGAAGTCGATGCGCTCGTGGCCGCCAAGGAACAGGAGATCATGGCGGTCTGATCGCGCCCCGTCGCGCACGGGTCCCGATCGATCCCTTCCATGTCTTCCGGTTCATCTTCCATTCCCCACCACATCGCCATCGTCATGGATGGCAATGGCCGGTGGGCCACGCGCCGCTTCCTGCCGCGGCTGGCGGGGCACAAGCAGGGCGTGGAAGCGCTCAAGCGCTGCGCCCGCGACTGCGTGCAGCGCGGCGTCTCCGTGCTGACGGTGTTCGCCTTCTCCTCCGAGAACTGGAACCGTCCCGCCGAGGAGGTCTCCGGCCTGATGGACCTGCTGGCCCGCGCGCTCTCGCGCGAGGTGCCGCAACTCCAGAAGGACGGCGTGCGCCTGCACTTCGTGGGCGAGAAGACCTCGCTCTCGGAAAAGGTGCGGGCGGGCCTGGCGCAGGCCGAGGCCGTCACCGCGCACAACACGCGGCTGGTGCTCAACGTCTGCTTCAACTACGGCGGCCGCTGGGACATCGCGCAGGCGGCCTCCGCGCTCGCCGCGCGCGGCGAGCCCATCACCGAGGCCAGCCTGCACACCGCCATGGGCTTGGCCCACGTGCCCGACCCGGACCTCGTGATCCGCACCGGCGGAGAGATGCGCATCAGCAACTTCCTGCTGTGGCAGTGCGCGTATTCCGAGCTGTACTTCAGCGACCGTCTCTGGCCCGACTTCGACGGCGGAGCGCTGGACCAGGCCATCGCCGCCTACGGGGCGCGCGAGCGCCGCTTCGGCAAGACCTCCGAACAGTTGCTGGCAACCCCGACCACGTCGGCGTGCGCCTGAAGGATTTCCCATGCTGGTGACGCGCATCCTCACGGCCATCGTGCTGCTGGCCCTCCTGCTGCCGGCGCTCTTCGCCTCGTCCGTCGTGCCCTTCGCCGCCGTCGTGCTGGTGCTGATGGCCGCGGCCGGCTGGGAGTGGGGGCGCCTGCAGGGCTATGGCCAGGCGGCCTCCGTCGGTGTGGGCGCGGCCTGCGTGGCGCTCTGCGCCGCCAGCTGGGCCGGCGGCTGGACGCAGCGCCCGCTGCCGTGGCTCTGGGCCGTCGCCGGCGCCGCCTGGGTGCTCTGCGGCGCCGGGCTGCTGCGCCAGGGCGTGCAGGGCTGGCCGCGCATCCCCCGGGCCGTGCGCCTCGTGGGCGGCGTGCTGGCGCTGTGGCTGGCCTGGCTGGCCGCGGTGCAGGCGCGCACCATCGGCATCAATTTCCTGCTCTCCGTCCTGGTCCTGGTCTGGGTCGCGGACGTGTTCGCCTATTTCGCCGGCCGGGCCTTCGGCCTGCGCTTCACGCGCTCCAAGCTCGCCCCCTCCATCAGTCCCGGCAAGAGCTGGGAAGGCGTGTGGGGCGGCATGGCCGGCGTCGTCGTGCTGGCCGTCGCCTGGACGATGGCGGACGCCGCCTGGCAGGTGGCCGTGCCCAGCTTCTACACCCGTCTGGCCGCCCAGGGCTGGTGGCTGCTGGCCATCGGCGCGGTGTTCATGGCGGCCATGAGCGTCGTCGGCGACCTCGCCGAATCCCTCGTCAAGCGCAGCGCCGGCGCCAAGGACAGCAGCCGGCTGCTGCCGGGCCACGGCGGCGTGCTCGACCGCGTGGACGCGCTCCTGCCCACGCTGCCGCTGGCCATGATGCTCACCCATTTCGCCGCGCCCTGAGCACGGCACTCCCGCCCGCTCGCTGCCCCGTGACCGCATCCCCCATGAAACAACGCCTGACCGTCCTGGGTTCCACCGGCTCCATCGGAACCAGCACCCTGGACGTGGTCGCCCGGCATCCGGACCGCTACGAGATCTTCGCCCTGAGCGCGGCCACGCAGGTGGATGCGATCGCGGCGCAGTGCGCGCGCTTCCGGCCCCGGTTCGCCGCCATGGCCAGCCCCGCGCATGCGCGCGCGCTGCGCGATGCGCTGGCCGCGCAGGGCTCGGCCACCGAAGTGCTGGATACGCCGGACGCGCTCGAGGCGATCGCCTCGCACCCCGACGTGGACGCGGTGATGGCCGCCATCGTCGGCGCCGCCGGCCTCGCGCCGTGTCTTGCCGCCGCGCGGGCGGGCAAGCGCCTGCTGCTGGCCAACAAGGAAGCGCTCGTGGTGGGCGGCGAGGTGTTCATGTCTGCCGTGCGCGACGGCGGCGCCACGCTGCTGCCGATCGACAGCGAGCATTCCGCCATCTTCCAGTGCCTGCCGGAAGACGCCACCTCCTGGCCGCGGCGCGTGGACCACATCCTGCTCACCGCGTCCGGCGGCCCGTTCCGCACGCGCGAGCCCGCCTCGCTGCGCGACGTCACGCCCGAGCAGGCCTGCGCCCATCCCAACTTCTCGATGGGCCGCAAGATCTCGGTCGATTCCGCGACCATGATGAACAAGGCGCTGGAGGTCATCGAGGCACGCTGGCTGTTCAACCTGTCGCCCGAGCAGATCCGCGTGGTGATCCATCCGCAGCAGATCATCCACTCGATGGTGCAGTTCAAGGATGCGTCGGTGCTCGCGCAGCTGGGCACGCCCGACATGCGCGTGCCGATCGCCTGCGGCCTCGCCTGGCCCGAGCGCATCGAGAGCGGCACGCCCGCGCTCGATTTCAGCCGGCTGGCCGCGCTCACCTTCGAGGAGGCCGACGCCGTGCGCTTTCCGGGCCTGCACCTGTCGTGGCACGCGCTGCGCGCCGCGCCGGGCACCACGGCGGTGCTCAACGCCGCCAACGAGGTCGCCGTGGCCTCGTTCCTGGAGCGCCGCATCCGGTTCGATCAGATTCATCGTCTGAATCTTGAAACTCTGGAGGCGGTATCGCCCTCCAACCCGGATTCGCTGGGCGCCCTGATGGATCTGGACGCCCGCGCGCGCTCGGCCGCGCGGCACGGGGCAGAGCGCCTCGCGGCCTGACCGCCGGGCCCCTCCTTCACCGCACGGGAGTGCACCATGCTTCTCACACTCGCCGCTTTCGTCGTCGCCCTGGGCCTGCTCATCGCGGTCCATGAGTACGGGCACTACCGCGTCGCCGTGGCGTGCGGCGTCAAGGTCCTGCGCTTTTCCGTGGGCTTCGGCAAGCCGCTGTTGCGCTGGCAGCCGCGCGGCTCGTCCACCGAATTCGTGATCGGCGCGTTCCCGCTCGGCGGCTACGTGCGCATGCTGGACGAGCGCGAGGCGCCGGTGGACGCGGCGGAACGCCATCTCGCCTTCAACAACAAACCGCTGCGCGCGCGCGCGGCCATCGTCGCCGCCGGCCCGATCGCCAACCTGCTGCTGGCCGTGGTGCTGTATGCGGCCGTGAACTGGATCGGCGTGCAGGAGCCGCGCGCGGTGCTCGCGAGCCCCGCCGCCGGCTCCGTGGCCTACGACGCCGGGCTGCGCGGCGGCGAACTCGTGGTGGGCGCCGCCATCGGCGCCGAGGAATCCGAGCCGGTGCGCTCCTTCGAGGACCTGCGCTGGGCGCTCACGCGAGGCGCCCTCGACGGCCAGGACGTGCGCCTGCAGGTCGAGAGCGGGCCGGGCGCCCCGCGCCGCGAACTGGTGGTGGAGCTGCACGATTTCGATGCGCGCGAAGCCGATGCGCAGATGTTCCGCAAGATCGGCGTGCTGGGCCCCTGGACCCGCCCGGTGATCGGCGAGGTCGTGGCCGGCGGCGCCGCGCAGCGCTCGGGCCTGCGGGAAGGCGACACCGTGCTGCAGGTGGGCGCCACGCCGGTGGTGGACGGCCAGCAGTTGCGCGAACTGATCCGCGGCTCGGTGCGGGATGGCAAGGCCGCCACGCAGACCTGGCGCATCGACCGGGCAGGGCGCGCGGTGGACCTGCAGGTGACGCCCGACGTGGTCCGCCAGGACGGCGCGCCGCCCGCGGGCCGCATCGGCGCCTACGTGGGCGCGCAGCCCGAGATGGTCACGGTGCGCCACGGCCCGCTGGAAGGCCTCTGGAACGGCGTGACCCGCACCTGGGAGGTCTCGGCGCTCACGCTGCGCATGATGGGCCGCATGGTGGTGGGCGAAGCCTCGCTCAAGAACCTGAGCGGCCCCCTCACGATCGCGGACTACGCCGGCCGTTCCGCGAGCCTCGGATTCACCCAGTACCTCGTGTTCCTGGCCCTCATCAGCGTGAGCCTGGGGGTGCTGAATCTGCTGCCTCTGCCGGTCCTCGATGGAGGGCACCTGATGTATTATCTTTGGGAAGGCGTGACCGGCAGGGGCGTGTCCGACGCCTGGATGGAGCGTTTGCAGCGGGGCGGCGTGGCACTGCTCCTCGTGATGATGTCCATCGCCCTCTTCAACGACGTCACCCGGCTCTTTGGCTAAACCTTTCGCCGCATGAATCCCGCCATGTCGGCACCAGTTCACTCATGAAAAAACACATCAATCGCCTGGGCGTGCGCACGGCATGCGCCGTTGCCGCCATGGTCTTCGTCGCGCAGGCGGCATGGGCCCTCGAGCCCTTCAGGGTCCAGGACATCCGGGTGGAAGGCCTGCAGCGCGTGGAGCCGGGCACGATCTTCGCATCGATGCCGCTGCGCGTGGGCGACGAGTACAACGACGAGAAGGGCGCGGCCGCCATCCGCTCGCTGTTCGCGCTGGGGCTGTTCAAGGACGTGCGCCTGGAAGCCAGCGGCAACGTGCTGGTGGTGGTGGTCGAGGAGCGTCCCACGATCGCCGACGTCGATTTCGCCGGCGCCAAGGAGTTCGACAAGGACGCCCTCAAGAAGGCCATGCGGGACGTGGGCCTCACCGAAGGCCGCCCCTACGACAAGGCCCTGACGGACCGCGCCGAGCAGGAGCTCAAGCGCCAGTACATCAACAAGAGCCTGTACGGCGCCGAGGTCGTGACCACGGTGACGCCGATCGAGCGCAACCGCGTCAACCTCACCTTCACGGTGACCGAGGGCGAGCCCGCCAAGATCAAGGAAATCCACATCAACGGCGCGCAGGCCTTCAGCGAATCCACGCTCAAGGGCCTGTTCGACCAGGACACCGGCGGCTGGCTCAGCTGGTACACCAAGTCCGACCGCTATTCGCGCACCAAGCTGAACGCCGACCTGGAGACGCTGCGCTCCTACTACCTCGCGCGCGGCTACCTCGAGTTCCGCATCGACTCCACGCAGGTCGCGATCTCGCCGGACAAGCAGGACATCACCATCACCGTGAACATCACGGAAGGCCAGCGCTACGTGGTCTCCGGCGTGAAGCTGGAGGGCAACTACCTGGAGCGCGACAACGAGTTCAAGTCGCTCATCACGATCCAGCCTGGCGAGCCCTACAACGCCGACAAGGTGACGGAGACGACGAAGGCCTTCACCGACCACTTCGGCAACTTCGGCTACGCGTTCGCCCGCGTCGAGGCCGTGCCCGAGATCGACCGCGAGAACAACCGCGTGGCGATCGTGCTGCGCGCCGAGCCCTCGCGCCGCGCCTACGTGCGCCGCATCGCGGTGAGCGGCAACAACCGCACGCGCGACGAAGTGGTCCGCCGCGAATTCCGCCAGTACGAGGCCTCCTGGTACGACGGCGACAAGATCAAGCTGTCGCGCGACCGCGTGGACCGCCTGGGCTACTTCACCGAAGTGAACGTCGAGACCCAGGAAGTGCCGGGCTCGCCCGACCAGGTCGACCTCGTGGTGAACGTGGCCGAGAAGCCCACCGGCTCGCTGCAGCTGGGCGCGGGCTTCTCCAGCGCCGAGAAGGTCTCGCTGTCGTTCAGCATCAAGCAGGAGAACGTGTTCGGCTCGGGCAACTACCTGGGCGTGGACGTGAACACCAGCAAGTACCGCCGCACCCTGGTGGTGAGCACCACCGACCCGTACTTCACGCAGGACGGCATCTCCCGCACGCTGGACTTCTACTACCGCACCGACAAGCCCTACGAAGAGCAGGGCGGCAACTACCAGCTGATCACCGCGGGCACGAGCGTGCGCTTCGGCATCCCGTTCAGCGAGACCGACACCGTGTTCTTCGGCGGCGGCATCGAGAACACCCGCATCAAGCTGGGCACGAACATCCCCGCGGCCTACCTGTCGTACGCCAACACCTACGGCAGCAGCAGCATGGCGATCCCGCTCACGCTGGGCTGGTCGCGCGACGACCGCGACAGCGCGCTGGCGCCGAACTCGGGCCGCTACCAGCGCCTGAATTCCGACTGGTCGGTGGCGGGCGACGCGCGCTACGTGCGCGCCAACTACCAGTTCCAGCAGTACGTGCCGCTGAACAAGAAGTTCACCGTGGCCTTCAACTCGGAACTCGGATGGGGCAAGGGCCTGAACGGCCGCCCGTTCCCGGTGTTCAAGAATTTCTACTCCGGCGGCCTGGGCTCGGTGCGCGGCTTCGACCAGGGCACCCTGGGCCCGCGCGACGTCACGGGCGCCTCGCTGGGCGGCCCGAAGAAGGTCACGCTCAACGCGGAGCTGATCGCGCCGTTCCCGGGCGCGGGCAACGACCGCACGCTGCGGGTGTTCACGTTCGTGGATGCCGGCAACGTGTTCGGCGAAGACGAGAAGGTCTCCTTCAGCGACATGCGTGTCTCTGCGGGCCTGGGCCTGAGCTGGATCTCCCCGCTCGGTCCGCTTCGCCTCGCTTTCGCGCAACCGGTGCGCAAGTTCGCCGGCGATAGAATCCAGAAACTGCAATTCCAGATCGGAACGTCCTTCTAATGAAATCCCTTTCCCGCCATATTCCCCTGGTCCTTCTGCTCGGCACGCTCGGCGCCGCCGTGCCTGCGCAGGCACAGGAGTTCAAGGCCGGCTTCGTCAACACCGACCGCATCTTCCGCGAAGCCAGCACGGCCAAGGCCGCGCAGGCCAAGCTGGAGCAGGAGTTCTCCAAGCGCGAGAAGGATCTTGTCGACCAGGGCAACGCACTGAAGGCTGCCAGCGACAAGTTCGAGCGCGAGGCTCCCACCATGGCTGAAAGCCAGCGTACCGCCCGCCAGCGCCAGCTGGCGGACCAGGACCGCGACTTCCAGCGCAAGCGCCGCGAATTCCAGGACGACCTGGCCGCGCGCAAGAACGAGGAACTGGGCCAGGTGCTCGAGCGTGCCAACAAGGCCGTCAAGCAGGTGGCCGAGGCCGAGAAGTACGACGTCGTTCTCCAGGAAGCCGTCTACATCAACCCGAAGCACGACATCACCGACAAGGTGATCAAGGCGCTGAATGCGGGCGCGGGCGGCAGTGCGAAGTGATCGCAGCCGCTGCCGGGCGGCACGCGCGGGGCATCCCGCGTGAGCGTGCGACTCAGGCAGATTGTTGAGGCGCTGGGCGGAACGATCGAAGGAGGCGACGGCGACGTTGAGATCCTTCGGATCGCACCGCTCGACTCAGCGGAACCGGGCGACCTGGCTTTCCTGAGCAATCCGCGCTACCGCCAACAACTGGCCGCCTCCCGGGCGGCCTGTGTCATTGTGGCGCCCGCGATGCGCGAGGAAGCCCTGGCGCGCGGTGCGTGCATCGTGGCGGAGGATCCCTACGCCTATTTCGCGCGCGCGACGCAGCTGTGGAAGCGCCTGCACGGCCGCACGCCGGCGGCGGGCATCCATCCGTCCGCGGTGGTCGATCCCGACGCCTTCGTCGATCCCTCGGCGCGCATCGGCCCGCTCTGCGTGGTCGAGCGCGGCGCGCACATCGGCGCCGGCACGGTGCTGACCTCGCGCATCACGGTGGGCGAGGACTGCCGCATCGGCGAGCGTTGCCTGCTGCACCCCGGCGTGGTGATCGGCGCGGACGGCTTCGGCTTCGCGCCCGACGGCGGCGCCTGGACCAAGATCGAACAGCTCGGCGCGGTGCGCATCGGCGACGACGTGGAGATCGGTGCCAACACCTGCATCGACCGCGGCGCGCTCGACGACACCGTCATCGAGGACGGCGTGAAGCTCGACAACCTCGTGCAGATCGGCCACAACGTCCGCATCGGCCGGCACACGGCGGTGGCCGGCTGCACGGGCGTGTCCGGCAGCACGCGCATCGGCGCGCACTGCATGATCGGCGGCGCGGCGATGATCCTGGGGCATCTGGAGATCGCCGACGGCGTGCAGGTCTCGCCCGGCACGGCCATCACGCGCTCGGTGCTGCGCCCCGGCCTCTACTCCGGCATGTTCCCCTTCGACGAGAATGCGAAGTGGGAAAAGAACGCGGCCACGCTCCGGCAGCTCCATGCATTGCGCACGCGCATCATGGCCCTCGAAGAACAGATACGAAAAAACGGTCCGACCGCTCACATCCAATGATGGACATCCACCAAATCCTCAAGCTCCTGCCGCACCGCTATCCCTTCCTGCTGGTGGACCGCGTCGTCGAACTCGAACGGGGGCAGCGCATCCGGGCGATCAAGAACGTCACGATCAACGAGCCGTTCTTCACCGGCCACTTCCCGAGCCGCCCGGTGATGCCGGGCGTGCTGATCCTCGAGGCGCTGGCCCAGGCCGCCGGCCTGCTGTCCTTCGACATGATGGGCGAGGCGCCCGGCGCCGACAAGGTGTTCTATTTCGTCGGCATCGACGGCGCGCGCTTCAAGCGCCCCGTGGAGCCGGGCGACCAGCTGATCCTCGACGTGAAGCTCGACCGCATCAAGGGCGGCATCTACAAGTTCGGCGGCGTGGCCCGCGTGGGCGACAGCACCGCCTGCGAGGCCGAGATCATGTGCACCATGCGCACAGTGGCCTGAGGGCCGCCCGGCGTGCAACGGCAGAACCCAACCAGGCGGGACGGCAGGCGATGACGGCGAGCATCCAGACGGCGGAGCAGGACGCACGGCAGGACGCGGGCGCGGTGGGCATCCATCCCACCGCGATCGTGTCGCCCGGGGCGCAGATCGACGCATCGGTGTCGGTCGGTCCGTACGCGGTCATCGGGCCGGGCGTGCGCATCGGCGCGGGCACCACCGTGGGCGCGCACTGCGTGATCGAGGGCCTCACCACCATCGGCCGCGACAACCGCATCTTCCAGTTCGCCTCGCTGGGCGCCGCCCCGCAGGACAAGAAGTACGCGGGCGAGCCGACCCGGCTGGAGATCGGCGACCGCAACACCATCCGCGAGTTCTGCACGTTCAACACGGGCACGGTGCAGGACCGCGGCGTGACCACGATCGGCGACGACAACTGGATCATGGCCTACGTGCACATCGCGCACGACTGCGTGGTGGGAAACCAGACGATCCTCGCCAACAACGCCACGCTGGCCGGCCACGTGCGCGTGGGCGACCAGGCGATCATCGGCGGCCTCACGGGCATCCACCAGTTCACCCAGGTCGGCGCCCACGCGATGGCGGGCTTCGCCAGCCACATCTCGCAGGACGTGCCGCCCTTCATGATGGTGGACGGCAACCCGCTGGCCGTGCGCGGACTCAACCTCGAAGGCCTGCGCCGCCGCGGTTTCTCCGCCGACCGGCTGGCCGCGCTCAAGCAGGCGCACCGCCTGCTGTACCGGCAGGGCCTCACGCTCGATGCCGCGCGCGCCGCGATCGCCGAGCTGCCCGCCGCGCACCCGGAAGCGGCGGACGACATCGCGCTGCTGCTCGGCTTCATCGCCTCGTCCACGCGCGGGCTGGCCCGCTGATCCCGCGATGGTGCGATCCCTGGAATCCGGCAGCGCAGCCGGCATGCCCGGCATGCCGCAGCCGCTTTCGCCCCAGCCTGCGCCGACGCCGGCGCAGGCGCCCCGCATCTCCATGGTCGCCGGCGAGACCTCCGGCGATCTGCTGGCGGGCCTGCTGCTGGACGGGCTGCAGGAGCGCTGGCCGGGCGTGCGGAGCCTGGGCATCGGCGGCGCGCAGATGCAGCGCCGCGGCTTCGATGCCTGGTGGCCCAGCGAGCGGCTGGCCGTGCACGGCTACAGCCTGGAGCTGGTGCGCAAACTGCTGGGCATCGTGCGCATCCGCCGGCAACTGCGCGAGCGCCTGCTGCAGCAGGACCGCCCCGACGTCTTCGTGGGCGTGGACGCCCCCGACTTCAACCTCGGCCTGGAGGCCGACCTGCGCGCCGCGGGCATCCCCACGGTGCATTTCGTGTGCCCGTCGATCTGGGCCTGGCGCGCCGACCGTGTCGAGAAGATCCGCCGCAGTGCCGGCCACGTGCTGTGCATCTTCCCGTTCGAGCCGGCGCTGCTGGCCGAGCACGGCATAGCCGCCACCTACGTCGGCCATCCGCTCGCCAACGTGATCCCGCTGGTGCCCGACCGGCAGGCCGCGCGCGCGCAGCTGGGCCTGGGGGCGGATGACGAGGTGCTGGCCATCCTGCCGGGCAGCCGCTCGGCCGAGGTCGCCTACATCGCCCGGCCGTTCTTCCAGGCCGCCGCGCTGATCCGCAAGGCGCATCCCCGCATCCGCATGGTCGTGCCGGCCGTGCCCGCGCTGCATGCACGGATCGAGGCGGCGGTGCGCGAGGCCGGGCTGCAGGACGCCGTGACGGTGGTGGCCGGGCAGTCGCACGCGGTGCTGGCCGCCTGCGACTGCACGCTCATCGCGAGCGGCACGGCGACGCTGGAAGCCGCGCTCTTCAAGCGGCCGATGGTGATCGCCTACCATATGCATCCGATCAGCTGGCGGCTCATGCGCCGCAAGCAGCTGCAGCCCTGGGTGGGGCTGCCGAACATTCTCAGCGGCGAATTCGTCGTGCCCGAGCTGCTCCAGGATGCCGCCACGCCCGAGGCGCTGGCCGCCGCCGTGCTGCGGTGGCTGGAGGCACCGGCCGCCGAGCGGGAGGCGCTGGAGCGGCGCTTCACCGCGCTCCACGAAGAACTGCGCCGCGACACTCCGCGATTGGCCGCCGATGCGATCCAGAAAATCCTTGCCGCGGGCTGACCAGGCCCAACTTCCATGGCACCCGCCCGGGCTCGTGGCGGGCGTGGACGAGGCCGGCCGCGGGCCGCTGGCCGGGCCCGTGGTGGCCGCGGCCGTGATCCTCGACGACCTGCAGCCGATCGCCGGCCTGGCCGATTCCAAGGTGCTGACGGCCGCGCGCCGCGAGGCACTGTTCGACGAGATCCGCGCCAAGGCCCTGTGCTGCAGCGTGGCCGAGGCTACGGTGGAAGAGATCGACACGCTGAACATCCTGCAGGCCACGATGCTGGCGATGCGCCGCGCCGTGGCCGGCCTGCGGCTCAAGCCCGTGCGCGTGCTGGTGGACGGCAACCGCCTGCCGCCGCTCGACGTGCCGGCCGATGCCATCGTGAAGGGCGACGCGCTGGTGCAGTCGATCTCCGCGGCGTCCATCCTCGCGAAGGTGACGCGCGACCGCTGGTGCGCGCGCCTGCACGAGGCCTATCCGCATTACGGCTTCGCCGGCCACAAGGGCTACGGCACGGCGGAACACATGGCCGCGCTGCAGGCCCACGGCGCCTGCCCCGAGCACCGCCGCTCCTTCGCGCCCGTGGCGGCCGCGGTGCAGCGCGCGGTGGTGCGCGGCGCCGGAGAGGGCGCGTCCATCACCACGATCACCACCACGACGGTGACCGTCGGCCCGGCGGTCCTCGCGGGCTCCGCGGCGTTCCAGGGCATGCCCGCATGACGGGCCCCCGCCATCCTGCCGGCGCCGGCGCCGATACCGGTGGGGCACCGAACGCCGCGGCGACGTTCATCCAGTCGCGCGACAACGCGTTCGTGAAGGACCTGCGCCGCCTGGCGCAGGACAGCGGCGCCTACCGGCGCCAGGGCCGCGTCTGGCTCGAAGGCGACCACCTGTGCCGCGCCGCGCTGGAACGCGGCGTGCGCCCGGCCATCGGGGTGTATGCCGAATCCGCCTGGCCCGCGTGGGAGCACGCCTGGGGCGGCCATGCCGCGCGCAACGTGGTGCTCGCCGATGCGCTCTGGGCCGACGTGAGCGGCCTCGAGTCGCCGGCGCGCATGGGCTTCGTGGTCACGGCCCCCGAGGAGCCCGCGCTGCAGCCCGGCCTGCCGACGGTGGTGCTGGACCGGCTGCAGGACGCCGGCAACGTCGGCTCGATCCTGCGCAGCGCCTCGGCCTTCGGTTTCCGCCAGGTCGCGGCGCTGAAGGGTACGGCGGGCCTCTGGAGCCCCAAGGTGCTGCGGGCCGGCATGGGCGCGCATTTCGCGCTGCACCTCGTCGAAGGGCTCGCGGCCGAGGACATCGACACGCTCGCGGTGCCGCTCCTGGCCACCAGCTCGCACGGCGGCGAGCTGCTGCACCGCGCGCAGCTGCCCTGGCCGTGCGGCTGGATCCTGGGCCACGAAGGGCAGGGCGTGTCCGACGCGCTGCAGCAGCGCGCCACGCACCTGATCCGCATCGCGCAGCCCGGCGGCGAGGAGTCGCTCAACGTGGGCGCGGCGGCGGCCATCTGCCTGCACGCGAGCGCGGCGCAGGCGGATTCGCCGGCTTAGGGCTGGCCGTCCCCGTGGCGGCAGGGGCCGGCTCGCCAGGAGCGGCCTCTGCGACCCGGCGGAGCAGTTCTGTCGAGGCGCTGCGTCGCAGACAGGAAGCGCCGCACGGCACGATGCGGCGACGGCGCCGGAAGGGTCGTTTCAGCCGTTCTCGCCATCCCGGGGCAGGAACGCATCGCCCACGGTGAGCGGCGCATGCCGGTAGGTCGCCGGGGTGCGCTCCAGCACCACGGGGCTTCCCAGGCCGCGATAGCCGGATTCCATCTCCACCACCATCTTCCGATGCACCGTGTGCGGATGCTCCAGCGCCGCGTCCACGTCGAGCACCGGGGCGGCCGGCACGCCGGCTGCCATCAGCCGTTCGACCAGCGTGGCGGCCGGCATGGCCTGCGTCGCATCCTCCAGCAGGATTTTCAGTTCCGAACGATGGCGCGACCGCTCACCCGCCCGCGCGAAACGCGGATCGTCGGCCAGCCCGGGCAGGCCGATGCAGCGGCAGAAGGCCGCGAACTGCCGGTCGTTGCCCACCGTGACGAAGACCGGTTCGCTGGCGGTGCGCAGCGTGTCGTAGGGATAGATGTTGGGATGCGCGTTGCCGGTGCGGCCCGGCACCCGTCCGTCCATGAACCAGTTGGCCGCATGGGGATGCAGCAGCGAGATGCCGCTGTCGTAGAGCGCCGCCTCCACCAGCTGGCCGCGGCCGCTGCGCTGGCGCTCCTGCAGGGCGAGCAGCACGCCGATGACGGCATGCAGCCCGGTCACCATGTCCACCACCGGCAGGCCGACGCGCAGGGCGTCGCCGCCCGCCTCGCCGTTCACGCTCATGATGCCGGCCATCGCCTGCACCGCCGCGTCGTAGCCGGGCAGGCCACCCAGCGGGCCGTCGCTGCCGAAGCCGCTCACGCGGCACCAGATCAGCCGCGGGAACCGCTGCGACAGCGTTTCGTAGCCGATGCCCCAGCGCTCCATGGTGCCGGACTTGAAGTTCTCCACCAGCACGTCGGCCTGGGCCACCAGCTCCAGCAGGCGGCCCCGGCCTTCGTCGCCGGACAGGTCGAGGTGCTGCACCCGCTTGTTGCGGTTCAGCCCCATGTAGTAGGAGGCCACGCCGCCCCGGAACGGCGGGCCCCAGGTGCGCGTGTCGTCGCCCTCGGGCGGCTCCACCTTGAGCACGTCCGCGCCATGGTCCCCCAGGATCTGGCCGCAGTACGGCCCGCCGAGGATGCGGGAGAGATCGAGCACGCGGATGCCGGCCAATGCGCCGGTGGCGGCGCACTCAGTCAAGGCGGACCCCCGACTGCTGCACGACCTGCCCCCACTTGGCCGTCTCGTCGGCGATGAAGCGCCCCAGCGCCTGCGGACGGGTATCCGTGGCGGCCTCCAGCCCCTGCGAGGCGAACAGCGCCTTGACCTTGGGGCTGGAGAGCGCTCCGGCGAATGCCTTGTTGAGGAGGGCGATGCGGTCGGCCGGCGTGCCCGCGGGCGCCACGACGCCGAAGAACACGCTGACGTCGTAGCCCGGGTAGCCCTGATCGGCCACGGTGGGCACGTCGGGCAGGGCCTGCGAGCGCTTCGCGGTCGTCACCCCCAGCGCGCGCAGCCTGCCGGCCTTGACGTAGGGCTGGGCGGTCAGCACGTCGGTGAAGCTCATGGCGACCTGGCCTCCCAGCAGATCGTTGAGCGCGGGGCCCGTGCCCTTGTAGGGGATGTGCAGGAAGTCGGTTCCCGCCACGGAGTTGAACAGCACGCCCGCGAGGTGCGACGACGCGCCGCTGCCGGATGAAGCGTAGGCCAGCTTGCCCGGATGGGCCCGGCCATAGGCGACGAGTTCCTTCACGCTCTGCGCCGGCACGCTGGGATGCACCACCAGCACGTTGGGCAGGTAGCCCACGCGGATCACCGGCGCATAGCTCTTGACGGGGTCGTAGCCGAGCTTGGCGTAGAGGCTGGCGTTGATGGCCAGGGGCCCCGAGGTGCCGAACATCAGCGTGTAGCCGTCGGGCTCCGCCCGCGCGACGTATTCGGCACCGATGTTGCCGTTGGCCCCCGCGCGGTTCTCCACGATCATCGGCTGGCCGATGCGGTCCTTGATCTCCGCGGCCAGGGTGCGCGCCATGGCATCGGTAGGGCCCCCGGGCGGGTAGGGAATCACCAGCGTGAGCGGCTTGGACGGGAAGGCGTCCGCAGCGCCCGCGGGCGCCAGGAAGGCGGCCGCCAGCAGGGCGCAGGCGGCGGTCATCAGGGTGCGTTTCTTCATCGTGCTTTGTCTCCGTTGTAATGAGGTTGCCTGAAGAGATCAGGCGGTGGCGGTCGCCGGCGCGGGCACGCCGGGGCCGTTCTGCCATTCCGCGGGCGGCACGTCGGGCCGCAGCGGATCGCGCGGCAGCACGCGGTGCCACAGCACCATGCGGGCCCAATGCATGCGCGCGGCGGAACCGGTCTTGGCCGCCTCCCAGGCCATGGCGATGGCGCTGGTGCAGTGGTAGAGGGCGGACGCGGCCTGGCGGGCCAGCGCCTCGCCGCCGTCCTGCTGCAGCGCGGTTTCGGCCAGTGCGCAGGCGCGCCCGAAGCTGTGCGCGAGGGCGGCGGCGAAGGCCGGGGACAGGACCGCGTCTTCGAGCAGCGCGGCGTTGTGCGCGGACAGCACGGGCAGCGAGCCTTCGCGGCGGATCGCGCGCAGCACGTCCAGCGCGACGATGTTGCTGGTGCCTTCCCAGATCGAGCCCAGGTGCGCATCGCGCACGAGGCGCGCGTCGCTGAATTCCTCGATGTAGCCGCAGCCGCCGCGCACCTCCATCGCATCGCCGGTCACCTTGCGTGCGTCGCGGCAGGCGCGGAACTTGATGAGCGGCGTGAGGATGCGCAGCAGGGCGTAGGCATCCTTCTCGCCGGCGTCCGAGCGCGCGAGCGCGCGGGCGGCCTGGAACACCATGGTCCGCGCCTGCTCGGCCGGCACGCGCAGCTTGTCGAGCTGGCGGCGCATGAGCGGCATGTCCTGCAGCGCGCGGCCGAAGGCCCGGCGCTCGGCGGCGACGAATTCCGCCTCGGACACGGCCCGCCGCATCAGCCCCGCGGCGCGTACGCCGTTCGACAGCCGCGAGTTGTTCACCATGTCGGCCATCTGCACGAAGCCGCGGCCTTCCTCGCCGACGAGATAGGCCACCGCGCCCGTGAGCTGGATCTCGCCGCTGGCCATGGAGCGCGTGCCCAGCTTGTCCTTCAGGCGGACGATGCGGTAGTGGTTGAGGCTGCCGTCCTCCAGCCGCCGCGGCAGCAGGAAGAGCGAGACCCCCTTCAGACCCTCGGGCGCGCCGTCGATGCGGGCCAGCACCATCGCGAACCCCGCGTCGGGATTCGAGCAGAACCACTTGTCGCCGGTCAGCCGCCAGCTGCCGTCGCCGGCAGGCAGGGCCCGCGTGGCGGTGGCGGCGATGTCGGAGCCGGCACCCTGTTCGGTCATGAACATGGCACCCTGGGCCAGTTCGTCGAAATCCAGCGAGGTGAGGGTGGGCAGATAGCGCGCCAGCAGTTCCGGGCTGCCGAACTTGCGCAGCGTGCGCGTCAGCGAATCGGTCATGGAGACCGGGCAGCACAGGCCGAACTCCGCCTGCACGAAGAGATAGGTCAGCGCGTACTTGACGAGCGCCGGCATGGGACCGCGCCAGCCCAGCGTTTCCTCGCGATGGGACATGGCCCCCAGGCCGAACTCGCTGAGCGCCAGCCGCTCCATCTCGACGTACGCCGGGTGCTTGACGATGCGCTGCACGTCGAGCCCGGTGCGCGTGCGGTGTTCGAGCACGGGGGGATTGCGGTCGGCGGTGCCGGCCAGATCGTCCAGCAGGCCGCCCGCCATGCCGCCCAGGCGCGCGAAATGCGGCCGCATGTGCGCGTACAGGTCGTCCGGCAGATAGAGCGCCAGCAGGGACTGCAGTTCGGCGTCGGTATCGAACAGATTGCGGCCGTGGCCGTCCGGAACCGGATGGTTCCCGGGCGCATGCGAGGGCGGGGTCGTCATGGTGTCTCCTTGTATGGTTCCTATTCTTCGGCGCGTGGCCATTCGTGTCTAATATCGAATCGGTCTTGGGCCATTCGAATCACCTATCGCCACGCTGCCATGGAACTGAGGCACCTGCGCTACTTCGCGGTACTCGCGGACGAACTGCATTTCGGGCGCGCCGCGGCCCGGTTGAACATGTCCCAACCGCCGCTCTCGGTGGCCATCCGGCAACTGGAGGAGCACGTCGGGGCGCAGCTCTTCGAGCGCACCCCCAAGGAAGTGCGCCTGACCCCCGCCGGACGGGCGCTCCAGGCCTCCGCGCGGCGTCTGCTGGCCCAGGCGGAGGAGGCGATGTCCGAGGCGCGCGACGTGGCGGCCGGGCTCGCGGGCCGGCTGCGCATCGGCTTCGTGGGCGCCATGCTGTACCGCGGGCTGCCGCAGGCGCTGGGCGTGTTCCAGCGGCGCCACCCGGGCGTCCGCGTCGCGCTGCAGGAATTGAACTCCGGCGAGCAGCTCGGCGAGCTGCTGCACGACCGGCTGGATCTGGGCTTCGTCCACACGAGCCGCATCCCGGAGACGCTGCAGCAGCGTCTGCTGGTGGCGGAGCCCTTCCTGTGCTGCCTGCCCGCGGGGCACCGCCTCGCGCGCAGGACAACGATCGGTCTGCGCGATCTCGCGGGCGAGCCGTTCGTGCTGTTCGCGCGGGCGGTGTCGCCCGACTACCACGCCCGCATCCTGTCGATCTGCGCGAGCGCCGGCTTCCAGCCGGAGATCGTGCACGAGGTGCGGCACTGGCTGGCGGTGGTGTCGCTGGTCTCGCAGGGGCTGGGCGTGGCCCTGGTGCCGCAGGCCATGGCGCATTCACGCCTGCCGGGTGCGGTGTTCCGTCCGGTGGGTGGCGCGGTGGCGCAGTCCGAGGCCTATGCCGTGTGGCCGGCGGCGCCGGAGAATCCGCTGGTGGGCGATCTGATGGCGATCCTTGTGGCCGGTATGCCCGCAGGCGCATCGGCCTTGCCGGGCGCCGGTAGCGCGGCGGCGGCGCCGCATGAAAAAAGCCCCTGACTCTTGCGAATCAGGGGCTTTTCTGTTTGGTGCCGGAGAGATGAATCGAACACCCGACCTTCTCATTACGAATGAGCTGCTCTACCGACTGAGCTACACCGGCGAAGAATTGAATTATATACCGGAATGGTAGCGCGTCACGCGTTCGACTTCATTTTTTGATCCGAGGATCACGCTGACGCGTTCATGCAACTGTTTCGGCGGGATGTCGAGGATGCGTTCGCGGCCGTTGGTCGCGGCGCCGCCGGCCTGTTCGACCAGCCAGGCCATCGGGTTGGCTTCGTACATCAGGCGCAGCTTGCCGGGCTTGTTCGGCTCGCGCTTGTCCCAGGGGTAGAGGAAGATGCCGCCGCGCGTGAGGATGCGGTGCACGTCCGCCACCATGCTGGCGATCCAGCGCATGTTGAAGTCCTTCTCGCGCGGGCCTTCGATGCCGGCGAGGCATTCGTCCACGTAGCGCTTCACCGGGGCGTCCCAGTGGCGCATGTTGCTCATGTTGATCGCGAATTCCTTGGTGTCGGCGGGAATGCGCACGTTCTCCTGCACGAGCACGAAGGAACCCTGTTCGCGGTCGAGCGTGAACATCGCCACGCCGTCGCCCACGGTGAGCACCAGCGTGGTCTGCGGGCCGTAGATGCAGTAGCCCGCGGCGACCTGCTTGCTGCCGGCCTGCAGGAAGTCCTCGGTGGTCACGCCCGGATGGCCTTCCGGCTTCTTGAGCACGCTGAAGATGGTGCCGATGCTCACGTTCACGTCGATGTTGGACGAGCCGTCCAGGGGATCGAACAGCAGCAGGTATTCGCCCTGCGGGTAGCGGTTGGGCACCACGTAGATGCTGTCCATCTCCTCGGACGCCATCGCGGCGAGGTGGCCGCCCCATTCGTTCGCCTCGATCAGCACTTCGTTGGCGATGATGTCGAGCTTCTTCTGCACCTCGCCCTGCACGTTCTCGCTGTCGGCCGAACCGAGCACGCCGCCGAGCGCGCCCTTGTTCACGGCCTGGCTGATGCCTTTGCAGGCACGCGCGACGATTTCGAGCAGCAGCCGCAGCTGCGAGGGGATGAGTCCGTCGACGCGTTGCTGCTCGACGAGGTAGCGGGTCAGGCTGATGCGTTGTGCCATGGGTGGGGGTCTCTCGGTCTTTCTTTCGATGCGATGCGGTGCGTGAAAAGGCTGCGGGGGCGCGCGTCAGCCGGCGAGCGCGCGGCTCACCACCTCGCGCACGTCGTTGGACAGATCGGGCTTGGCGGCCACGCGGGCGATCGCCTCGCGCGCGGCGGTGCGGTAGGGCTCGGCGAGCTTGCTCCAGCGGTCGAGGGCGCGCGCCAAGCGGGCCGCCACCTGCGGGTTCAGCGCGTCGAGTTCGAGCACCCGGTCCGCCCAGAACACGTAGCCCGCGGCATCGGGCCGGTGGAACGCGCCGGGGTTGGCGCTGCAGTAGCTGAAGATCAGGCTGCGCGCGCGGTTCGGGTTCTTGAGGCTGAAGTCCGGGTGCCTCATGAGCTGCTTCACCGCGGGCAGCACGTCGCCGCCGCGGTCGGGCGCGCCGGCCTGCAGCGCGAACCACTTGTCCAGCACCAGGGCCTCGTCCTTGAACATCGCATGGAAGCGTGCCAGGGCCTGGGCCGCCAGGGGCTGGCCGCTCGCCACCAGCGCGCCGAGCGCGTTGAAGCGGTCGGTCATGTTGCCGGCGTCCTTGAAGCGCTGGTAGGCACGGCCGGGCCACACGGTGTCGCCCGTGCGGCGCGCGGCCAGGCACAGCATCGACAGCGCCATGCCCGCGAGCGCGCGGCGGCCGGAAGAGACCGCATCGGGCCGGTAGGCGCCGGTGTCGTGGTGCTGCTCCCAGATCCACTCCCAGTCCGCCTGCAGCGCCATGGCGAGCTGCAGGCGCATGGCCTCGCGCACCGCATGAACGCGCTGCGGATCGACCACGTCGAGCTGCTCGGCGATGTAGCCCTCGGAGGGCAGGGAGAGCACCAGCTCCTTGAAGGCGGCGTCCAGCGCGGGATGGCGCAGCACGTCGTGCATGGCGGCGACAAAGCTCGCGGGCAGCAGCTCGCGGTCCGGCGTGCCGCCGCCGGGCGCGGCCAGCGATGCGTCGCCCACGGCCTGGATGGCGATGCGCAGCGCGAGGCGCTGGCCGGCTTCCCACCGGTTGAACGGATCGGTGTCGTGCGCGAGCAGCGTGAGCAGTTGCGCGTCGGTGGCGTCGATGTCCAGCAGCACCGGTGCGCTGAAACCGCGCAGCAGCGAGGGCACGGGCTCGGCATCCACGTTCACGAAGGTGTAGCTGTGGCTCGGCTCGGTCAGCACCACCGTGCGGTCCGGCGCGCCGGCCGCGGCCTCGCCTTCGAGCTGCAGGGGCAGGGGACGGCCGTCCGCGCCGAGCAGGCCCAGTGCCACGGGGATCACCATCGGCTCCTTCACGGCCTGGCCGGGCGTCGGGGCGATGCTCTGCGCCAGCGTGAGCGTATAGGTCCGGGCCGCCGCGTCGTAGCTGCCGGAGGCGCGCACGCGCGGCGTGCCGGCCTGGGCGTACCAGCGCTTGAACTGCGGCAGCAGGCGCGCGAGTTCGCTGTCCGGGTTGGCGTCGGCGATCGCCTGCGCAAAATCGTCGCAGGTCACGGCCTGACCGTCGTGGCGCTCGAAGTAGAGCTTCATGCCCGCGGCGAAACCGTCGCGGCCGACGAGCGTGTGCATCATGCGCACGACCTCGGCACCCTTCTCGTAGATGGTGACGGTGTAGAAGTTGTTGATCTCGACGTAGCTGTCGGGGCGCACCGGGTGCGCCATCGGGCCGGCGTCCTCGGGGAACTGCACGGTGCGCAGCACGCGCACGTCCTCGATGCGCTTGACGGCGCGGGCCGACGGGCTGCCCGAGAGATCCTGGCTGAATTCCTGGTCGCGGAAGACGGTGAGGCCTTCCTTGAGCGAGAGCTGGAACCAGTCGCGGCAGGTCACGCGGTTGCCGGTCCAGTTGTGGAAGTATTCATGGCCCACCACCGATTCGATGTTCCCGAAATCGGCGTCCGTGGCGGTGGACTGGCTCGCCAGCACGTACTTCGTGTTGAAGACGTTCAGGCCCTTGTTCTCCATCGCGCCCATGTTGAAGTCGCTGGTGGCGACGATCATGAAGCGCTCCAGGTCGAGCGGCAGGCCGAAGCGCGCCTCGTCCCAGGCGATGCTCGCCATGAGCGAGTTCATCGCGTGCTCGGTCTTCTCCAGATCGCCCGGGCGCACGAAGATCTGCAGCAGGTGGTCGTTGCCCGACCGGGCGCGGATGCGCTGTTCGCGCGCCACCAGCTTGCCGGCCACCAGCGCGAACAGGTAGCAGGGCTTCTTGTGCGGATCGACCCACTTGGCGAAGTGCCGGCCGTCGTCGAGCACGCCCTGGTCCACCAGGTTGCCGTTGGAGAGCAGCACCGGGTACTCGGCCTTGTCGGCGCGCAGCGTGACGGTGTAGCTCGCCATCACGTCCGGGCGGTCGAGGAAGTAGGTGATGCGGCGGAAGCCCTCGGCCTCGCACTGCGTGAAGAAGGTGCCCTGGCTCACGTAGAGGCCCGAGAGCTGGGTGTTCTTCACGGGCGCGCAGGTGGTGAAGATCTCCAGGTCGAACGGCTCGTGGCCTTCGGGCAGGTTCTCCAGCACGAGCTGGCTGCCTTCGAGCTTGAAGGACGTGCCCGCCCCGTTGACCAGCACCCGCGCGAGGTTCAGCTCCTCGCCGTCCAGGCGCAGCGGCGCCGGCGGCACGTCGCCGTTGCGGCGCACGCGCAGGCGGCTGAGCACGCGGGTCTTGGCGGGGTCCAGGTCGAACGTGAGGTCCACGCTGTCGATCCAGAACGCGGGGGCGGTGTAGTCGGCACGGTGGATGGCCGTGGCGGCCTGTCCTTCTCTCATCATGGCTTGGCTGCTTTCCGGGCGTGGTCAGACGCCCTGCTTGAGGGAGGCTTCGATGAACACGTCGAGGTCGCCGTCCAGCACCTTCTGGGTGGCGGAGACTTCGACGTTGGTGCGCAGGTCCTTGATGCGGCTGTTGTCGAGCACGTAGCTGCGGATCTGGTGGCCCCAGCCCACGTCGGTCTTCGTGTCTTCCAGCTTCTGCTGCTCCTCCATGCGCTTGCGCATTTCGAAGTCGTAAAGGCGCGAGCGCAGGCGCTGCCAGGCGACGTCGCGGTTGCTGTGCTGGCTGCGGCCGTCCTGGCACTGCACGACGATGCCGGTCGGGATGTGCGTGAGGCGCACGGCCGAATCGGTCTTGTTGATGTGCTGGCCGCCCGCGCCCGATGCGCGGTAGGTGTCGGTGCGCACGTCGGCCGGGTTGATGTTGATCTCGATCGAGTCGTCGATCTCCGGGTAGACGAAGAGCGATGCGAAGCTCGTGTGGCGGCCGCCGGAGGAGTCGAACGGACTCTTGCGCACCAGGCGGTGCACACCGGTCTCGGTGCGCAGCAGGCCGTAGGCGTACTCGCCCTCGATCTTGATCGTGGCGCTCTTGATGCCGGCCACGTCGCCCGGGGTCTCTTCTTCCACGCTGGCCTTGAAGCCCTTGCGCTCGGCGTACTTGAGGTACTGGCGCAGCAGCATGCCGGCCCAGTCGCAGGCCTCGGTGCCGCCGGCGCCGGCCTGGATGTCGACGAAGCAGTTGAGCGGATCGGCCTCGTTGCTGAACATGCGGCGGAACTCCAGCTCCTCGATGAGCGGGCGCAGCTTGGCCGTCTCGGCCTCGATGGTCAGCAGGCCGGGCTCGTCGCCTTCTTCCTTGCTCATCTCATAGAGCTCGGTGTTGTCCGCCAGCTCGCGCGTGAGCTTGTCGAGCGTGACGACCACCGCGGAGAGCGACTTCTGCTCCTTGCCGAGTTCCTGGGCCTTCTTGGGATCGTTCCAGACGGACGGGTCTTCGAGGGAGGCGTTTACCGTGCGCAGGCGTTCGAATTTGGCATCGAAGTCAAAGATACCTCCGTAACTCTTGCGTGCGCTGCGAGAGGTCTTCGAGGGTGGTGCCGATGAGGTTGATGCGTTCTGCGTCCATGGTGTGTCCTGTGTGCGGTTCGTGAAGTAACCGGCGATTTTGTCATGGGCGCAGGCGCGGCCTCCGCAATGCCCCCTCCGGACGGCGGAACGGGGCACCGTACTCCGGCGGCAGGCATGGCTTTTCGCCCGCCTCAGCCCTGCAGGAAGTCCTCGATGAGCCGCGCCACCGCCTGCGGCTGGTCGTGGTGCAGCATGTGGCCCGCATCCTGCACCCGCCCGATGCGGCAGTCGGGCACGCGCTGCAGGCGCTGGTGGTATTCGTCCAGCGAGTAGCGGCCCTTCCACCACTGGCCCATGCTGTCGTCGCTCGCCTCCACCGCGAGCACCGGGGCGGTGATGCCCGCATAGAGCGCCAGCGCCTCCTCGACGCGGTAGAGCTGCGGGTTCACCACCTTGTGCGCCGCATCGCCCAGGATGCGCCAGCGGCCCTGGCCATCCGGCTGCGCCCACTCGCGGGCCAGCCATTCGGCCTGGCCGCGGCCCAGGCGCGGGTTGGTCTTCATGAGCCGGCCCGCGACGGCTTCCGCGTTCTCGTAGGCCTTCAGGTCCATGCCGCCGGCATCGAGCGTGCGCAGCTCGTCCAGCCACTGCGCATAGCGGGCGGGCGCCTGGGCGGGCTCGGTCGCCGGCAGGCCGAAGCCTTCGAGGTTGACCAGCCGGCGGATGCGGGCGGGCCGCACGCCCGCATACGACATCGCGATGTTGCCGCCCATGCTGTGGCCGACGAGGTCGACCGGGCCGTCGGGCGCATAGTGGTCGAGCAGCCGGTCGAGGTCGGCCAGGTAATCGGCGAAGGCGTAGTGGTCGCAGCGCGAGGGCGGCATGCTGTGGCCGAAGCCCCGCCAGTCGGGCGCGATGATGCGCCGGGCCCGCGCGAAGTCCTCGCCGAAGGCGTCCACCACGAACTGGTAGGAGGCGCCGACGTCCATCCAGCCGTGCACCATCACGAGGGGCGGGGCCTCGGCCGCGGCACCGCCAGAAGGCTCCCAGAGGCGGACGTGGTAGTCGAGGGTGCGGATGGGCAGGCGTTCGCTGCGGGAGGCTCGGAGGGGCTGGTACATCCGGAGATTATTTTCCAGTGCGTGCCGGGGCGGCAGTCAAGGGTGGGACAAGCGCGCGGCCGGGGGGATGGCACGGGGCGGGGGCGGCCTGCGCCGGCCGCGGAAATCCCTTATTCTCGTCAGCCTCATTTTTTCCGTTCCCCAGGTTGCCATCCATGCAAAAAGTCACGTTGGGCGCGAGCGCGCTCCAGGTCTCGCCCATCTGCCTCGGCACCATGACGTTCGGCGAGCAGGTGGGGGAAGCCGATGCCCACGCCATCCTCGACCGGTCGCTGGATGCCGGCATCGACTTCATCGACACGGCCGAGATGTACGCCGTGCCCGCGCGCGCCGAAACCTACGGCGCGACCGAAACCATCATCGGCCGCTGGTTCGCGAAGAACCCGGGCGCCCGCCACAAGGTCGTGCTCGCCACCAAGGTGGCCGGCCCCTCGCGCGGCATGCCCTGGGTGCGCGAAGGCAAGGGGATGACGGCGGCCGACATCCAGGCCTCCTGCGAAGGCAGCCTGCGGCGCCTGCAGACCGACGTGATCGATCTCTACCAGATCCACTGGCCCGAGCGCCACGTGCCGGCCTTCGGCAGCATGACCTACGACCCGGCCAAGGAAACCTCCGCCACGCCGATCCGCGAGCAGCTCGAAGCGCTCGCGAAACTCGTGCAGGCCGGAAAGGTGCGGTACGTGGGCCTGTCCAACGAAACCCCGTACGGCGTGCACGAATTCGTGCGGCTCGCCGAAGCGCACGGCCTGCCGCGCGTGGCCACGGTGCAGAACCCGTACTGCCTCGTGAACCGCACCTGGGAGAACGCGATGGACGAGAGCTGCCATCGCCTGGGCGTGTCGCTGCTGGCCTATTCGCCGCTGGCCTTCGGCCTGCTGACCGGCAAGTACGACCAGCATGCGCCCACCGACCCCGGCGCGCCGCAGGGAGCCCGCATCGCCCGCTACGAATCGGTGCGCAAGCAGCGCTGGGGCCGGCCCGAAGCGCTGGAGGCCTCGCGCCGCTACAACCAGCTCGCCCGCGACAACGGCCTCACGCCCACGCAGATGGCGCTGGCGTTCTGCTACCGCAACTGGCGCGTGGCCAGCACGATCATCGGCGTGACCTCGCTGGCGCAGCTGGAGGAAGACATCGCCGCGTGGAACACCCCGCTCTCGCCCGAGCTGCTGGCGGCCATCGACGCGATCCGCTGGGACATCCGGGACCCGGCACTGTGAGCCGCAAGGACCGCGCCGCCGCCCACGTCAGCGAGACGCCCGCCACGCAGTTCCTGCGGCGCCACGGCGTGGCGTTCACCGAGCATCCCTACGAGTACGTGGAGCACGGCGGCACGGCCGAGTCGGCGCGCCAGCTCGGGCTGGATGAGCACACCGTGGTCAAGACGCTGGTGATGCAGGACCAGGACGCCCGGCCGCTGATCGTGCTCATGCACGGCGACCGCAAGGTGTCCACCAAGAACCTGGCGCGCCAGATCGGGGCGAAATCGGTGGAGCCCTGCAAGCCCGAGGTGGCGAACCGCCACAGCGGCTACCTCGTGGGCGGCACCTCGCCCTTCGGCACGCGGCGCGAGATGCCGGTGTACATCGAGGAGGGCATCCTCGCGCTGCCGCGCATCGCGATCAATGGCGGCCGCCGCGGCTTCCTGGTGCAGCTCGACCCGCAGGCCTGCGTGCAGTGGCTCGGCGCGAAGCCGGTGCAGTGCGCGCTGGCAGAATAGCCGGCCCGCGCGCGGGCGGCCGCACGCCTGGCATGCACCTTCAGCCGCACCGCACCCCGCCGTTTGACCACAAGGACCGAAGATCTTGAGCACCGTGTACTCCCTCCTGGCCACCGTGGCCGCCTACCTGCTGGGTTCGCTGTCCTTCGCCGTGATCGTGAGCCGCGCCATGGGTCTGAACGATCCGCGCACCTACGGCAGCAAGAACCCCGGCGCGACGAACGTGCTGCGCTCCGGGAGCAAGGCCGCGGCAGTGGTCACGCTGCTGTTCGACGCGCTCAAGGGCTGGCTGCCGGTGGTGCTGGTGCGGGCGTTCGGTGCGCCCTACGGCCTCGGCGAGGGCACGGTGGCGCTGGTCGGCCTCGCCGCCTTCCTGGGCCATCTGTGGCCGGTGTTCTTCCGGTTCGAGGGCGGCAAGGGCGTGGCCACGGCGCTGGGCGTGCTGTTGGGTGTGAGCGGCTGGCTGGGGCTGGCCACGCTGCTCACCTGGATCCTCATCGCGTTCTTCTTCCGCTATTCGTCGCTGGCATCGCTCGTGGCCGCCGTGTTCGCGCCGCTCTACTACGTGCTGGGCGGCGGCGTGGCCTGGGTTGCCGAGCCGTCCGTGGGCCTCGCGATCACGGTGATGTCGGCGATGCTGGTCTGGCGCCACCGCGAGAACATCCGCCGGCTGATCAAAGGCACGGAATCGCGCCTGGGCAGCAAGCCGAAGAAGCCGTGATCAGCGGGGCGTGCCGGCGGCGCCCGCCAGGCCCGCCATGCCGCGGTACTGGCGGGCCGCGTAGAGCCCCAGCCGCACGAGCATGCGGTGGTCCAGCTCGACCTGCACCGCCGAGCGCGCCAGCGCCGACTGGATGCGCGGCTTGCCGGTGGCCGTCTGGTGCAGGGCCGGCTGGCGGCGGTGCCCGCCGTTGCGGTCGAGCACGCTGGCCACCAGCGGCGAATTGATCTTCTCGCTGCGGCGCAGCACCAGCGCCGTCTCGCCGTTGTCCAGCCGCACGAAGGTGCCGGGCGGGCACAGGCCCACCGAGCGCACGAGCGCATAGGTCACCTCGTCGCGGCGTTCGTCCTCGTGGCCCACGATGGCGCGCACCGAATCGGTCGCGCTGCGGCCCGCACGCGACTGGCGCGGGCTGATCATGGCGGCGTAGCGGTCGATGGTGCCGAGGATGCGGGTGAGCCTCCGCGCGGCCGGCAGCGTCGCCAGCGGGCGCGTGTCGCCTTCCGGGGGCGGGGCGTGGTGGTGGCCCACCACGTCGAGCCACAGCGGGTCGCGGATGCCCTGCTGCTCGAGCAGGGCGCGGCTGCGGCGCGGGTGCTCGTCGATCGATTTCTGCTGCTCGGCCGTGGGCCGCCCGCGCTGGTTGGCGAGCTCGTCCTGCAGGGCCGTCATGCCGATGTTCATCGTCATCGCCGCCCGCACCAGGCTGTCGCGCTCGGGCGCCGGCAACTGCAGATCGTGGGCGAGAATATGGCAGAGCGTGCCGCAGACCAGCGCGTGCGAGGCGCTGTAGCCCACGCTGGAGGTGGCCGCGAGCTGGAACATCAGGTAGAGCGCGGCATCGGTGTCGTGCGCGACCAGGTCCTGCAGCCACGCGTCGCATTGCCGCATCTTGGCGGCGAAATCCCGCGCGCTGCCCGGGCGGGCCAGCAGCACCGACAGCGCGGATTCCAGGTCGGACCAGAGGCCGAGCAGGTCCTCGTACTCGCTGTCGGGCGTTTCCGCGGAGAGTGCGGAGGCGCGCGTGGCGGGGCCGGTCGGAGCCATGGCGTCAGTGCCGCTTTTCCAGCACCAGCCGGTCGCCCGTGCGCGTCATCTGGAATTCGTTCAGCACGCTGTTGCCCAGCAGCACGTAGGGCATGGCCTGCGGCGTGACCACGGCATCCACGCCGAACACCTCCACGTCGCCCAGGCGCAGCGAGTCGAGCCGGATGCGCCAGCCGCGGGCCGTGCCGTTCGCCGTGCCGAGCATCACGGGCTGGCCGCCGCGGTAGTCCAGGCCCATGCGGTCGGCATCGGGCTGGCCGATCGCGACCACGCTGGCGCCGGTGTCCACCAGGTACTGCATGGTGCGGCCGTTGATGGTGCCGGTGTTCACGAAGTGCCCGCGCCCGTCGGCGATCAGCACGACGCGCCGGCCGGTGCCCGCGCCGCGGCCGCCGACGCTCACCGGGGCTTCGCCCAGCGCGACCGTGCGGCGGCCGGCGGCCGTCTCCACCACCGCATCGTCGCGGCCGACGGACACCACCTTCACGCCCGCATGCGATTCGCCGGCACCCAGAGCGCGCGGGGCGCCGCCGTCGATCACCAGCAGCGCCTTCGTGCCCAGGATGCCCGTGACCGCCACCGCCTGGGCGCCCGCCAGGGCCGGCGCGATCAGCAGGGCCGCGGCCAGCCCACGGCAGCATGCCGTGCGCCGCCAACGGGGAGGGTGCGGGAGCTGCGTGGGCACGGGAGAGCGGGGGCCGGGGCCAGGGCGGGGGCCGGTCAGTCGCGGAAGTTGTCGAACGACAGCGGCACGTCGGTGATGTCCTTGCGGATCAGCGCCATCGCGGCCTGCAGGTCGTCGCGCTTGGCGCCGGTCACGCGCACCTTCTCTTCCTGGATCGCGGCCTGCACCTTCATCTTGCTTTCCTTGATCAGCTTCTGGATCTTCTTGGCCAGCTCGCTCTCGATGCCGTTGCGCACCTTGATGACCTGCTTGACCTTGTCGCCGCCGATCTTCTGCACGTCGCCCTTGTCGAGGAAGCGCACGTCCACGTTGCGCTTGGTGAGCTTGTTGCGCAGGATGTCCTCCACCTGCTGGAGCTGGAATTCGGCATCGCCGAACATCGTGATTTCCTTGTCCTTGATCTCGATGGCGGCGGAGGTGCCCTTGAAATCGAAGCGGGTGCCGATTTCCTTGGCCGTGTTCTCCACGGCGTTCTTCACTTCCACAAGGTTGGCTTCACAGACGGTATCAAAAGAAGGCATGGCTTCGCTCTCGGTATCTCGGTTGGGGGCAGCGCTCCGGAAGGCCGGATGCGACAATCCGGTGGATGTTAGTCGAGAAAAACGTCCCCCTGCAGGCCTGCAACACCTTCGGCATCGTGGCCCGGGCGCACACGCTCGTGCGGGCGCGCTCGGCGGGCGACGTGCGCGCGCTGGTGGCCGATCCGCAGCTCGGCGGCAGCCCGGTGTTCGTGCTGGGCGGCGGCAGCAACGTCGTGCTCACGGGCGACGTGAAGCCCACCGTTCTCAAGATGGAGATCCCCGGAATCCGCCTCGTGGAAGAGACCCCGCGCGCCTGGATCGTGGAGGCCGGCGCCGGCGAACGCTGGCACGATGCCGTCGCCTGGACGGTCGAGCACGGCTTCCCGGGCCTGGAGAACCTGGCCCTCATTCCCGGCACCGTCGGCGCCGCGCCCGTGCAGAACATCGGCGCCTATGGCGTCGAGCTGCAGGACCGCTTCGATTCGCTGGATGCGATCGACCTCGCCACGGGGCGCTCCTTCACGCTCGATGCGTCGCAGTGCGCGTTCGGCTACCGCGACTCGGTGTTCAAGCATGCGCCGGCCGGCGCGGGCCCGGGCGATGCCGCCGGCCTGCCACGCGGCATGGGCTTGGCGGGACGCGCCGCCATCACCCACGTGCGCTTCCGCCTGCCCAAGCCCTGGGCGCCCGAGCTGGGCTACCTCGACCTGGAGCGCAAGCGCCAGGAGGCGGGCGTGGAGCATCCCACCGCGCGGCAGATCTTCGACTGGGTGTGCGAAGTGCGCCGCGCCAAGCTGCCCGATCCCGCCGTGCTCGGCAATGCGGGCAGCTTCTTCAAGAACCCCACGGTGACGCCCGAGCAGTGCTCGGACATCATCGCGCGCGATCCGAAGATCGTGCACTACCCGATGCCGGACGGCACCATCAAGCTCGCGGCCGGCTGGCTCATCGATGCCTGCGGCTGGAAGGGCAAGACCGTCGGCAAGGCCGGTGTGTACGAGAAGCAGGCCCTGGTGCTGGTGAACCGCGGCCAGGGCGGCGACAGCGTCACGGGCGGCGAGGTGATGACGCTCGCCAAGGCGATCCAGACGAGCGTGTACGAGCGCTTCGGCATCCGGCTCGAACCCGAGCCGGTGGTGGTCTGAGCCCACTGCAAGTACCGGCCCCCCGGGCGTAAAAAAACCGCCCGGCCTCGCGGCAGAGCGATTTCTCCGGGAGCATCCCTGCCGCAGGCGGCAGGGCGCCAGCCTTACTTCCGGTCGCTGTCGTCGCCCAGCTGCGCCAGCGCGGCATTGCCGCCCAGCGACAGCAGGCCGGCCCGCGCATACACGCCGAGCTTGTCGCGCGTGTCCACGATGTCCAGGTTGCGCATGGTCAGCTGGCCGATGCGGTCGGCGGGGCTGAACGGCGCGTCTTCCACCTTCTCCATCGACAGGCGCTCGGGCGCGTACGTCAGGTTGGGCGATTCCGTGTTCAGGATGGAGTAGTCGTTGCCGCGGCGCAGCTCCAGCGTCACCGTACCGGTGACCGCGCGGGCCACCCAGCGCTGGGCGGTCTCGCGCAGCATGATGGCCTGCGGGTCGAACCAGCGGCCCTGGTAGAGCAGGCGGCCGAGCTTCAGGCCGTTCACGCGGTACTGCTCGATCGTGTCCTCGTTGTGGATGCCGCTCACCAGGCGTTCGTAGGCGATGTGCAGCAGCGCGAGGCCCGGAGCCTCGTAGATGCCGCGGCTCTTGGCCTCGATGATGCGGTTCTCGATCTGGTCGCACATGCCCAGGCCATGGCGGCCGCCGATGCGGTTGGCTTCCAGGAACAGCTCCACCGGGTCGTTGAACTCGACGCCGTTCAGCGCCACGGGCTGGCCTTCTTCGAAGCGCACCGAGACTTCCTCGGCCTTCACGACCACGTCGTCCTTCCAGAACGCGACGCCCATGATCGGGTTCACGATGCGCATGCCGCTGTTCAGGAACTCCAGGTCCTTGGCTTCGTGCGTGGCGCCCAGCATGTTGCTGTCGGTGGAGTAGGCCTTCTCGGCGCTCATCTTGTAGCCGAAGCCTTCCTTCGTCATGAAGGCGGACATCTCGGCGCGGCCGCCCAGCTCGTCGATGAACAGCTGGTCGAGCCAGGGCTTGTAGATCTTGAGCGACGGGTTGGTCAGCAGGCCGTAGCGGTAGAAGCGCTCGATGTCGTTGCCCTTGAAGGTCGAGCCGTCGCCCCAGATGTGGACGTCGTCTTCCTTCATGGCGGCCACCAGCATCGTGCCGGTGACGGCGCGGCCCAGCGGCGTGGTGTTGAAGTAGGTGGCGCCCGCGGTGCGCACGTGGAAGGCGCCGGCCTGCAGGGCGGCGATGCCTTCATGGGCCAGTTGCGTGCGGCAGTCGACCAGGCGGGCCTTCTCGGCGCCGTATTCCATCGCCTTGCGCGGAATGGCGTCGTAGTCGGGCTCGTCGGGCTGGCCCAGGTTGGCGGTGTAGGCGTAGGGCAGGGCGCCCTTGTTCTTCATCCAGCGCAGGGCCGCGCTAGTGTCGAGGCCGCCGGAGAATGCGATGCCGACCTTCTGGCCGGCGGGGAGGTTCTGGAGGATGGTCGCCATGGAAATCTCGGGTCTTGTCGGGTGCGTGGGTGCCAGCGGGGCCGTGCGGGCCGCGGCTCAGCCGAAGTGGCAGATGTAGTGGTAGGCCTCGGTCACGCGGATCTCGAACTTCGAGTTGCCGGGCACGCTGAACTTCTCGCCCTCGCCGGACTTCACCCACGCATCGGTGCCGTCCAGCTTGTATTCGCAGGCGCCGCCCACGCATTCCATGATCTCCGGCGCGCCCGTGTTGAAGGTGAGGGTGGCGGGCAGGATCACGCCGACCGACTTCTTCGTGCCGTCGGGGAAGGTGATGCCGTGGCTCACGCACTTGCCGTCGAAGTACACGTTGGCTCGGGTGGTGACGGACACGCCGTCGATCTTTTCGGTCGTCATGGATGCGCTGTTTTCTGAAAGAGAAAAAAGGGGGAAGGAAGAGGGCGGAAGCCGAAGATTCTAGAGCGTGTCCGGCCGCGTCCTACAGCGCTGGCGCCGGAAAGGCCTGTCCGTTCTTTCGCCCGGGCATGAAAAAGGAGCCCGGGGGCTCCTGGTTGCGTCGGCTCTCTGCACGGCACGGCGTGCCGTGCGCGCCGGCTCAGCGCCAGTACGGGTCGGGCGGCGGACCGTAGGGGCGGCCATAGGCGTCGCGGTACTCGATCACGGTGGCCGCGGGCGGCGAGATGTAGGCGGGCGGGCCGGGCTGCGTGGAGACGACCACGCCGGGCTGCACGTAGGTGGTCGTGGTGCTGCTGTAGACCGGCGCGCGCTGCGGCGCGCTCGCCAGCGGCTGTACGCTCAGCGGTATCCAGGCGCCCGGGTCGTTCTGGGTGCGGGTGGTGTACTGGCGACCTGCGTATTCGTACAGCACGTCGTAGCCCACGACGCGGTTTTCGTAGTGCGTCTGGTTGCTGCAGCGGGTGACGTTCTGGTATTCGGGGCGGCTGCCCTCGATGTTGTTGCCCAGCAGCGCGCCGCCGATCAGCCCGATGGCGGTGGCGGCGACGCGGCCGCCGCCATGCCCGATCGCATTGCCGGCGGCACCGCCGGCCACCGCGCCCAGTACGGCGCCGGCGCCCGTGGGGCGGGATTCGGAATAGATGGTTTCGTTGCCGCACACCTGCTGCGGGATCGCGACCTGCTGGGTGACCGGCGTGGCGGAGAGCACGCGGCCCTGTTCCTGGGCACTGGCGCCCGTCGCCACGGTGGCCGCCAGGGCGGCGAGGGCGGTCCAGACGATGGTCTTTTTCATGGAGAGGCTCCTTTCGGTCGGCATACAACGCTCCGGCCTGCAAAAAAGTTTAGGGGCGGGCCGTGAATCGGGTGGGGAGGCCGCGTAAAACTCCGTAAAGTTCGCCGCATCCCGGCCGGGGCGGCCCGCCTTTCACTCTTTGGAGCCGCCTGTCGTTCGTTCGTTCCATCGCGCTTCCTGGAAGCCCACCGTCACCTCGGCGGAAGCCTCGCCCGCCCACTCGACCACGGGCCGCTTGATGGCGCTCGGGTGCTCCTGCAGCAGCGCGGCCGCGGTGGCGGCATCGTGCACGCCGGCCTGGGTGGCCGGGTCGAGCTTGCGCCAGGTCGTGCCCTGGCGGTTGACCAGCGGCTCCCAGCCCAGCGATGCCATCCAGGCCGCCAGCCGTTCGGCCGGAACGCCCTGTTTTTTGAAATCGTGGAAGCGGTGGTCGATGCCGCGCGCCGTGAGCCATGCGCGCGCCTTCTTGACGGTGTCGCAGTTCGGGATGCCGTAGACGATGGGGGTGGGGGTACTCATGCGCGCGATGATGCGGCATGCCCGCCTCGGCGACAATCGGACGTTCTATGCACACCACTTTCGACACCCTGGACGGCTGGCTGGCCCATTGCGAACGCATCCACCCGAAGACCATCGACATGGGGCTGGAGCGCGTCGGCGAGGTGGCGCGCCGCCTCGGGCTGCGTTTCGACTGCCCCGTGATCACGGTGGCCGGCACGAACGGCAAGGGCTCGACCTGCGCCATGCTGGAGGCCGTCGCCCTGCAGTCGGGCTACCGCACCGGGGTCTACACCTCGCCGCACCTCGTGCGCTTCGAGGAGCGCTGCCGCGTGCGCGGCGAGAGCGTCGAGGGGGCCGATCTGGTCCCGCACTTCGCCGCGGTGGAGGCGGCGCGCACGCAGGACGGGCAGGAGGTGTCGCTCTCGTACTTCGAGTTCACCACCCTGGCCATCCTGCGGCTCATGAGCCGGGCGGGGCTGGACGTCGCCATCCTCGAGGTCGGCCTGGGCGGCCGGCTCGACGCCACCAACGTCGTCGATACCGATTGCGCGGTGATCACCAGCATCGACATCGACCACACGGAATTCCTGGGCCCCGACCGCGAGACCATCGGCCGCGAGAAGGCCGGCATCATGCGGCCCGGCCGGCCGGCCGTGGTGAGCGATCCCGCCGCACCGCAGAGCGTGCTGGACCATGCGCGGGCGATCGGCGCCGACCTGTGGCGCTTCGGCGAGGATTTCAACTTTTCGGGCGACAAGCAGCAGTGGGGATGGGCGGGCCGCGGGCGGCGCTATGCCGGCCTGGCGTATCCGGCGCTGCGCGGCGCGAACCAGCTGGTGAACGCGTCCGGCGCGCTGGCCGCGCTCGAGGCGCTGCGCGACCGCCTGCCGATCACCGCGCAGGCTGTGCGCACGGGCCTGGCGATGGTCGAGCTGCCGGGGCGCTTCCAGATCGTCCCGGGCCAGCCCACGCTGGTGCTGGACGTGGCGCACAACCCGCACTCGGTGGCCGCGCTCACCGCCAACCTCGACGCGATGGGTTTCTTCCCGACGACGCACGCGGTGTTCGGCGCCATGGCCGACAAGGACCTCGGCCCCATGCTCGCGCGCATCGGCCCGCTGGTGGACCGCTGGTACTTCACCGACCTGCCCACCCCCCGCGCCGAGACGGCCGCCACGCTCCAGCAGAAGTGGAATGCGCTGCAGATCGTGGCCGGCGGCCGGCGCGAGGTGCGCACCAGCCTCCACGAGAACCCGTGGCAGGCGCTCGAGGCGGCCGTCGCCGCGGCGGAGCCGACTGATAGAATCGTCGTCTTTGGCTCCTTCTACACGGTAGGCGGTGTGCTGCACCACGGAACGCCCCGCCTGCAGGCCAAGCACCTGGGCGCCTGAGCATTCCACAGCGCACGTCCCCGCACTGCATCCATGGCATTTTTCAAGTTTCGTTGGCCCGGCGGCAAGGAGCAGCCCGAAAAGCCGGCCAGGCGTTCGCGCGGCGGCGCCGGGGCCCAGGCCGAGAGCGTCGAGGCGATGCGGCGGCGTGCCCGCCATCGCCTGATCGGCGCCGCCGTGCTCGTGCTGGCCGGCATCGTGGGCTTCCCCATGCTGTTCGACACCCAGCCGCGGCCCGTGCCGGTGGACATCCCGATCGACATCCCCGACCGCAACAAGGTCGCGCCGCTGGTCGTGCCCGACGCGGGCCCGGCGAGCCAGGCGCCCGCCGCGCAGGCCGCCGCACCGGCTGCGCCGGCCCCGGGTCCGGCCTCCAAGCCGGCGGCGGCGCCTGCGGCTCCTTCGGCCCCCTCGGCCACCGCCGGCCTCTCCGACGGGGAGGAGGTGATCCAGCCGTCGCGCAGCTCCGCCGCTCCAGCGGCCCCGGCGCCCCGGCAGGAAGCCCGCCATGCCGAGGCCCATGCGGCAGCGTCCAAGCCGGAAACCAGGCCGGCCAAGCCCGCCCACGAGGCCAAGCCCGAGAGCAAGCCCGAGAGCAAGCCCGCGCCCGAAACGCGCGTGGCCACGCCGGCGCCGGCACCGGCCGCGCCATCCCGCGACGACGCGGCCCGCGCCCGGGCGCTGCTCGAAGGGCGCGACGCGTCCGCCGCAGCGGCCCCTGCCGCCGCGCCGAAGGCGGACGAGGGCAGTGCCCGTGTCATCGTGCAGGTGGGCGCGTTCGCCGATGCCGCCAAGGCGAGCGAGGTGCGGCAATCGCTCGAACGGGCGGGGCTCAAGACCTATACCCAGGTGGTGGACACCAAGGACGGCAAGCGCACGCGGGTCCGCGTCGGGCCGTTCGCCAGCCGGGCCGAGGCCGACAAGGCGGCCGCGCGCGTCAAGGGCCTGGGGCTGTCGGCCTCGGTGATCCCGCTGTAGCCCCGGCGGCAAGCGGCAAGCGGCGGGCGGCATGTCGGCACTGGACTGGATCTTCGTGGCGGCGCTGCTGGCGTCGCTGCTGCTGGGTGCCTGGCGCGGCCTGGTCTACGAGGTGCTTTCGCTCGCCGGCTGGGTGGCCGCTTTCTTCGTCGCCCAGTGGTGGGCGGCGGACGCGGCGGCGCTGCTGCCCCTGTCCGAGTCGGCCGGCTCGGTCCGGCATGCGGCGGGTTTCCTGCTCGTCTTCATCGGCACGGTGTTCGCCTGCGGCTTCATCGCGTGGCTGGCCAAGAAGCTGATCGAGGCGGTGGGCCTGCGGCCGGCGGACCGGACCCTGGGGGCCGCGTTCGGTCTGCTGCGCGGGCTGGTGCTGCTGCTGGCCGCCACGCTGGTGGCCCTGTGGACGCCGGTGCACGAGGCCGCATGGTGGAAAGAGTCGGCCACGGTCCCCATATGGACCGAGATGCTGGCGGTACTGAAGCCGGCACTGCCGGAAGCGCTCGGGCGGCACCTGCCCGGGTGAAGGATTTCGTTGTCGTGCGCGGCGGCCATCCCGGGAAGGGCGCCGCGGCGAATGTGTGTGGTATCGCGGGCGGGGCCCGCATCTGGATGGAACGTTAACTATGTGTGGAATCGTCGGTGTGGTCAGCACGGCTCCCGTCAACCAGCTGATCTATGACGCCTTGCTGCTGCTGCAGCACCGGGGGCAGGACGCCGCGGGCATCGTCACGCAGCAGGAGCGCAAGTTCTTCATGCACAAGGCCAAGGGCATGGTGCGCGACGTCTTCCGCACCCGCAACATGCGCGCGCTGCCGGGCACGGTGGGCCTGGGCCAGGTGCGCTACCCCACGGCCGGCAATGCCTACAGCGAGGAAGAGGCGCAGCCCTTCTACGTGAACGCGCCGTTCGGCATCGTGCTGGTGCACAACGGCAACCTCACCAACGCGCAGTCGCTGCGGGCCGAGCTGTTCTCCACCGACCACCGCCACACCAACACCGAGAGCGACTCCGAGGTGCTGCTGAACGTGTTCGCGCACGAACTCGAGCGCGCCACGCGCGGCGTGCCGCTGCAGGTCGAGGACGTGTTCAACGCCGTGGCCGCGGTGCACCGCCGCGTGAAGGGCTCGTATGCCGTCATCGCGCTGATCGCGGGCCACGGCCTGCTGGCGTTCCGCGACCCGCATGGCATCCGCCCGATGTGCCTCGGCCGCAGCGCCGACGGCACGGTGATGGTGGGCAGCGAATCGGTGGCGCTGGAAGGCACCAACCATGTGTTCGAGCGCGACGTGCAGCCCGGCGAGGCCGTGTTCATCACGCCCGACGGCACGGTGCATGCCCGCCAGTGCGCGCAGGCGCCGCAGCTCAACCCGTGCATCTTCGAATTCGTGTACCTCGCGCGGCCCGATTCCGTGCTGGACGGCATCTCCGTCTACCAGGCGCGCCTGAACCTCGGCGAGGCCCTGGCCAAGCGCGTGGTGTCCACGGTGCCGCCGAACGAGATCGACGTGATCATCCCGATCCCCGAATCCAGCCGCCCGAGCGCCACGCAGCTCGCGCACCTGCTCGGCATCCCGTACCGCGAGGGCTTCGTCAAGAACCGCTACGTGGGCCGCACCTTCATCATGCCGGGGCAGGGCGTGCGCAAGAAGTCGGTGCGCCAGAAGCTCAACGTGATCGCCAGCGAGTTCAAGGGCCGCAACGTGCTGCTGGTGGACGACTCCATCGTGCGCGGCACGACTTCGCGCGAGATCGTGCAGATGGCCCGTGACGCGGGCGCGCGCAAGGTGTACCTCGCCAGCGCCGCGCCGCCGGTGCGCTACCCCAACGTGTACGGCATCGACATGCCCACCAGCAATGAGCTGGTCGCCCATGGCCGCACGGTGGAGGAGATCCGCCAGGCGATCGGCTGCGACGCGCTGATCTACCAGGACGTGAACGCCATGAAGAAGGCCGTGGGCTCGCTCAACGGCGGCATCGAGGGCTTCGACGCCTCCTGCTTCGACGGCGTGTACGTCACGGGCGACATCACCGCCCAGGACATCGCCCGCCTGAACGAAGGCCGCATCGGCAAGGAAGAACAGCAGGAAGAGGACACCTCCCGCCTGGCCCTGCCGAACGCCCAGGACGCCTGAAGGAGACGCGAAGCCATGGCCCAAGACCGATCGAACGGCGCCGGGGGGCTCCCCGACGGCCTGCACCCCGACACGCTGGCCGTGCGGGAGTCCATTCCCCGCAGCCAGTACGGTGAGCACTCCGAGGCGCTCTACCTGAGCAGCAGCTTCGTGCAGCCCGACGCGGAGACCGCCGCGCGGCGCTTCGCGGGCGAGGAGGACGGCTACACCTACACGCGCACCGGCAATCCCACGGTGACGGCCTTCGAGCGCCGGCTCGCCGCCATGGAAGGCACCGAGACGGCGATCGGCACGGCGACCGGCATGTCCGCGATCCTGCTGATGTGCCTCGCGCTGCTGAAGGCCGGCGACCACGTGGTCTGCTCGCAGTCGATGTTCGGCTCCACCATCAAGCTGATCGGCGGCGAACTCTCGCGCTTCGGCGTCGAGACCACCTTCGTGCCGCAGACGGATGCCGCCGCCTGGAAGGCGGCCCTGCGGCCCGCAACGCGCCTGATGTTCGCCGAGACGCCCACCAACCCGCTGACCGACCTGTGCGACATCGCCGCGCTGTCGGCGATCGCGCGCGAGGCCGGCGTGCTGCTGGCCGTGGACAACTGCTTCGCATCGCCCGCGCTGCAGCAGCCCGCGAAGTGGGGCGCCGACCTCGTCATCCATTCCGGCACCAAGTTCCTCGACGGCCAGGGCCGCGTCATGGCCGGCGCCGTATGCGGCCCGCGCTCGCTCATCGACGACAAGCTCGGACCGATGATCCGCAGCGCGGGCATGAACCTCTCGCCGTTCAACGCCTGGGTGGTGCTCAAGGGCCTGGAGACGCTGTCCATCCGCGTCCGTGCCCAGGCCGACAATGCCCTGCGCCTCGCCCAGTGGCTGGAGGCGCACCCCCGCGTGGCGCGCGTCTACTATCCCGGCCTCGCCTCGCACCCGCAGCATGCACTGGCGATGCGCCAGCAATCGGGCCTGGGCGGCGGAGTGCTGTCCTTCGACGTGAAGTCGCAGGAGGGTGCCGAGGCCGCGCGCCGCAGCGCCTTCCACGTGATCGACAGCACGCGCGTGTGCAGCATCACCGCCAACCTGGGCGACGTGAAGACCACCATCACCCATCCCGCGAGCACCTCGCACGGGCGCCTCACCGAGGTGCAGCGCCAGGCGGCGGGCATCGGCCAGGGGCTGATCCGCGTGGCCGTGGGCCTGGAACACATCGACGACCTGAAGGCCGACCTCGCGCGCGGCCTGGACACCCTGCAATGAGCCAAAGCCTTTCCCCTGCTTCTTCCTCCTCTTCGTCGGCCGGCGCGCAGCAGCGCGTTCGCACCCGGTTCGCGCCGTCGCCCACGGGCTTCATCCACCTGGGCAACATCCGCTCGGCGCTCTACCCCTGGGCGTTCGCGCGCGCCACGGGCGGCGACTTCATCCTGCGCATCGAGGACACCGACCTCGAGCGCTCGAGCCAGGCCGCCGTCGACGTCATCCTGGAAGGCATGCAGTGGCTGGGCATGGACCCGGACGAGGGCCCGTTCTACCAGATGCAGCGCATGGACCGGTACAAGGAAGTGCTGGCGCAGATGCAGGCGCAGGGCCTGGTCTACCCGTGCTACATGAGCGTGGCGGAACTCGACGCGCTGCGCGAGCGCCAGATGCAGGCCAAGCAGAAGCCGCGCTACGACGGCACGTGGCGCCCCGAAGACGGCAAGACGCTGCCGCCGGTGCCCGAGGGCGTGCAGCCGGTGCTGCGCTTCCGCAACCCCGTGGGCGGCGCGGTGGCGTGGGAGGACAAGGTCAAGGGCCGCATCGAGATCCAGAACGACGAGCTCGACGACCTCGTCATCGCGCGCCCGGACGGCACGCCCACGTACAACTTCTGCGTGGTGGTGGACGACATCGACATGGCCATCACCCACGTGATCCGTGGCGACGACCATGTGAACAATACGCCGCGCCAGATCAACATCTTCCGCGCGCTCGGCAAGGAGCCGCCGGTGTACGCCCACCTGCCCACCGTGCTGAACGAGCAGGGCGAGAAGATGAGCAAGCGCAACGGCGCCAAGCCCGTGACGCAGTACCGCGACGAAGGCTACCTGCCCGAAGCCATGGTGAACTACCTCGCGCGCCTGGGCTGGAGCCACGGCGACGACGAGATCTTCTCGCGCGAGCAGTTCCTCGCATGGTTCAACCTCGATCACCTGGGCCGCAGCGCGGCGCAGTTCGACGAGGCCAAGCTGCGCTGGGTGAACGCCCAGCACTTGAAGGCCATGCCCGACGAACAGCTCGCCGACCTGGTGGCGCCGCGCCTCGTCGCCCGCGGCATCGCGCAGGCCGATCTGCAGGACGGCCGGCTGGCGCGCATCTGCGCGCTCTTCAAGGACCGCTGCGACACGCTGGTGGCGCTGGCCGACTGGGCGCAGGTGTTCTACGGCGATGTGACGCCCAATGAGGAAGAGCGCGCCAAGCACGTGGTCGATGCGGTGAAACCCGCGATCGCCGCGCTCGCCGGCGCGCTCGCGCAGTGCGCCTGGGACAAGGCCAGCATCGCCGCCGCCTTCAAGGAAGTGCTCGCGGCCCAGGGCCTCAAGATGCCGCAGCTGGCCATGCCGGTGCGCGTGCTCACCGTGGGCACGGCGCACACGCCGTCGGTCGATGCGGTGCTCGAACTGCTCGGACGCGAAAAAATTGCAGCGAGATTGCGAGAGGCCTGAAAACCTGTCTATAATTCGAGGCTCTGATGATGACGACGATAAGTAATTATCGAAGGCATCGAAAGTGGGGGTATAGCTCAGCTGGGAGAGCGCTTGCATGGCATGCAAGAGGTCATCGGTTCGATCCCGTTTACCTCCACCACTCAAGTCAGAGAACGGAAGTTCCCAGGTTTTGACCCTATCGTCTAGAGGCCTAGGACATCACCCTTTCACGGTGAGTACCGGGGTTCGAATCCCCGTAGGGTCGCCAAGTTTGTGGCACTTGGCTTGCATGAATGTGCAAGCACAACAGCCGCCTGCCAGGAGTGGTAGTTCAGTTGGTTAGAATACCGGCCTGTCACGCCGGGGGTCGCGGGTTCGAGTCCCGTCCACTCCGCCAGATTCATGCCTTTGCAGGTGGTTCGCGCAAAGGCCGATATTTTGACGATGCCGCAAAGCGTTGTCAGGATTCGGGGGTATAGCTCAGCTGGGAGAGCGCTTGCATGGCATGCAAGAGGTCATCGGTTCGATCCCGTTTACCTCCACCAAACCATTTTTTGAGAACGGAAGTTCCCAGGTTTTGACCCTATCGTCTAGAGGCCTAGGACATCACCCTTTCACGGTGAGTACCGGGGTTCGAATCCCCGTAGGGTCGCCAAGTTCACGGCACTTGGCCTGCATGCAACTGCAGGCGAAACGCTGTCTGCCAGGAGTGGTAGTTCAGTTGGTTAGAATACCGGCCTGTCACGCCGGGGGTCGCGGGTTCGAGTCCCGTCCACTCCGCCAGTCAACCGGGTCGGCCTTGGCCGCGCCTGAATGAATAAAAGCCGCAGCGAGCCATCGTTGCGGCTTTTTTCTTGTTCCTGACCCGTTCTGTACCGCCCAGTGTCGCCCACGTCCGCTCCCCCGCTGTCCTCCGCGCCATCGGCCATGCCCGGGGCATCGGCCATGACCCGCCTGGTCTCCATCGACGCGCTGCGCGGCCTGGTGATCCTCTTCATGCTGCTGGACCACGTGCGCGAGACGTTCTTCATGCACCACCCGGTCATGGACCCGCTGGTGCTGGCGGACACGCCGACGCCCCTGTTCTTCAACCGCGTGCTCGCGCACTTGTGCGCGCCGGTGTTCATCTTCCTGGCGGGGCTGTCCGCCTTCCTCTACGGCAGCCGCCAGCCGGACGGCCGCCGGGCCGCCGCCGTGTTCCTCGTGCAGCGCGGGCTCTTCCTGGTGGTGCTGGAACTCACGGTGGTGAATTTCGCGTGGACCTTCCAGTGGCCGCCGCAGGTCGTGTATCTGCAGGTGATCTGGGTGATCGGCCTCAGCATGCTGGCGCTGGCCCTGCTGCTGTGGCTGCCGCGCACCGTGCTCGTGGCGCTGGGCCTGCTGCTGGTGGCGGGCCACAACCTGCTCGACGGCGTGCACTTTCCCGCCGGGCATGCGCTGCACGTGCCGTGGGCCATCCTGCACGACCGGGGATGGCTCGCCCTCGGTGACGGCCTGCGGATGCGCACCTCCTATCCGCTGCTGCCCTGGATCGGCGTGATCGCGCTGGGGTATGCCGCGGGCCCCTGGTTCGCGGCCGGGGCGGACGCGGGCCGGCGGCGCCGCCGGCTGCTGGCCTGGTCGGCGGGCGCGCTGCTGCTGTTCGTGCTGCTGCGCTGGCTGAACGTGTATGGCGATCGGCCCTGGGCCGCGGGCGCCACGCCGCTGGAGACCGTGATGGGTTTCCTCAACGTGACGAAGTACCCGCCGTCGCTGCTCTTCGTGGCGCTGACGCTGGGCATCGGCCTCGCGCTGCTCGCGGCCTTCGAGCGCGTGCCGGCGCGGGCGGGCTGGCTGCGGATGCTGCTGGTCTTCGGTGCCGCGCCGATGTTCTTCTATGTGCTGCACCTGTACGTGCTGCGGGTGCTCTATATCGGTGGCGCGGGGCTCTGGGGCCTCAACCAGGGGCGCTACTTCGGGTTCGACGCGGTATGGCAGATTTGGCTCGGCACGGCCGTGCTGGCGGCGCTGCTCTATCGGCCGGTGCGCGCGTTCGGGGCATTCAAGGCGCGGCGGAAAGACCTGGCCTGGCTGCGCTTCCTGTAGAGCAGCACGCTGCGCACCAGGCGGGCGCGCATCGGCACGGCCTGCGCGGGGCTTCGATCCTGGCGACAATGCCGGATGCTTTCTTCGCCTTTTCTGCGCATGGCCCTGGTCCTGGGCCTGCTTTCCGCCATCGGCCCCTTCGCGATCGACATGTACCTGCCTGCGCTGCCCGACATCGGGCACGGCCTGGGCGCGCCGGTGGGCGCGGTGCAGTGGAGCCTGACGGCCTTCTTTCTCTCGCTCGGCGTGGGGCAACTGCTCTACGGACCGCTGTCGGACATGGCGGGGCGCAAGCCGCCGCTCTATTTCGGGCTGGTGCTGTTCACCGTGGCGAGCGTCGGCTGCGCGCTGGCCACCAGCATCGAAGCCCTGCTCGTGCTGCGTTTCCTGCAGGGGCTGGGCGCGGCCGCGGGCATGGTGGTGCCGCGGGCCGTGGTGCGCGATCTGCACACCGGCCATGAGGCCGCGCGGCTGATGTCGCTGCTGATGCTGGTGTTCAGCGTGTCGCCCCTGCTGGCACCGCTCGCGGGCAGCGGCGTGATCGCCCTCGCGGGCTGGCGCGGCGTGTTCTGGGCGGTGGCGATCGCCGCATTGGCCGGGCTGCTGCTGGTGCGCTTCGCACTCGCCGAGACCCGGCCCGCCGCCGACCGGACGCAGAGCAACCTGGGCAGTGCGCTGCGGGGCTACGGCCTGCTGCTGCGCGACCCGCACTACCTGGGCCTGGTGTTCATCGGCGGCTGCGCGATGGCGGGTTTCTTCGTGTACCTGGCGGGTTCGCCCTTCGTGCTCATCAACCACTACGGACTCACGCCCACGCAATACAGCCTGGCGTTCTCCTTCAACGCCGCGGCGTTCTTCGCGATGGCGCAATTCAACGGCATGCTGGCTGCGCGCTTCGGGCTGGAGCCGATCGTGAAGGTGGCGGCCACCGCATCGTCGGCGGTGATGGCCGCGATGCTCGGCTATTACCTGCTGGGCGGTGACCGGCTCGCGGTGCTGATCGGCCTGTACTTCATCGCGAGCGCGCTCATGGGCCTCGTGATTCCGACCACTTCGGTGCTGGCGCTGGAGGAGCACGGCGAGATCGCCGGCACGGCGTCCGCGCTGATGGGTACGCTGCAGATGCTCACGGGCGCGGTGGCGATGGCGCTGGTGGGCTTGTTCGCCGACGGCCGGCCGCTGCCGATGGTGGCGGGCATGGCGACGGGGGCGTTCCTCGGGACGGCGCTGTGCTGGACCACGCTGGGCCGCAGCCGCGCGGCGCCCGGCCGGGGCCGCCGGGGAGCGCGGGCATGAGCGGCGCGGCACCGGATACGGACCCCGGCGGGACATCCGGCGCGCAGCCGGCCGCCGCTGGCCAGCCGGCCGCACCGCGGGACGGGCTGGAGCCGCCGGAGCGCGGGCGGGCGATGCTGGTGATCATCCTCGGCATCGCCGTGGCGGTGCTCGACGGCAGCATCATGAACCTCGCGCTGCCCACCATCGCGCGCGATCTGCAGTCCAGCGCGCCGCAGGCCATCTGGGTGGTGAACGCCTACCAGATCGCCACGCTCGGCATGCTGCTGCCGCTCGCCGCGCTCGGGGAGCGCATCGGCTACCGGCGGGTGTACCTGCTGGGCATGTCCCTGTTCGCCGTGTCGTCGCTCGGCGCGATGCTGGCGTCGTCGCTGGAGATGCTGGTCGCGGCGCGTGCCGTGCAGGGCCTGGGCGCGGCGGGCATCATGAGCGTGAACGCGGCGCTGGTGCGCATGATCTATCCGCGCGCACGGCTGGGGCAGGGGCTGGCGCTGAATTCGCTGGTCGTCGCGGCCTCGTCGGTGGCCGGGCCCTCGGTGGCGGCTGCGATCCTCTCGGTGTCGTCCTGGCCGATGCTGTTCGCGATCAACCTGCCGCTCGGGCTGGCGACGCTCTGGCTGGGACGGCGCGCGCTGCCGTTCAATCCTGCGCCGCCCGCGCATGCAGCGAAAGCGGGCGCGCGGCTCTCGGTGATCGACGTGGCGCTCAACGTGCTGATGTTCGCGCTGGTGTTCATCGGCGGCGACCAGCTGGGCGTGCACGGCGGAGCAGGTGCTCTGCCGCTGGGCCCCGCGCTGACGCTGCTGGCGGGCCTGGCGGTCGGGGTGGTGTTCGTGCGCAGGCAGGTGCTGGCCGACCGGCGCGGCGAGACACCGCTCTTCCCGGTGGATCTGCTGCGCATTCCGGTGTTCTCGCTGTCGATGGGGGCATCGATCGCGGCCTTCTGTGCGCAGATGCTCGCCTTCCTGGCGCTGCCGTTCCTGCTGCTGGAAGCGCACGGCCGCTCGCATGCGGAGGCCGGGCTGCTGATCACGCCCTGGCCGCTGGCCATCGTGGCCGTGGCGCCGCTCGCGGGGCGGCTGATCGGGCGTGTGCCGGACGGTTTGCTGGGTGGCATCGGCATGGCCGTGCTGGCGCTGGGGCTGGCGGCGCTGGCCGCCATGCCGCAGGACGCGGGGGCTTTCGGCGTGGTGTGGCGCATGGCGCTGTGCGGCGTCGGCTTCGCGCTGTTCCAGTCGCCCAACAACCACACCATCGTCACGTCCGCGCCGCTGCGGCGCTCGGGTGCCGCGGGCGGCATGCTGAGCACGGCGCGGCTCACGGGTCAGACGCTGGGTGCCGTGCTGCTCGCGGTGATCTTCGCGATCCAGGGCACGCATGGCGGCCACGCGGAGACGGTGGCGTTCTGGCTTGCCGCGGGCGCTGCGGTGGTGGCGGGCGTGTGCAGTGTGCTGCGCCTGGGGCCGGCGAAGGCCGCCGGAGGACGAGGCGCAGGCCACTGATACGGATTCGCCTTCAACCGTGTAACGTCGTTGGTTCGCCTCGCCGTGCCATAGCACTGTCTTCGGCTTCCCGCCTGGTTATCCGATGGAAGGCAAACCCGTATGACGGGGCGCGTGTGCGTGGCGCGTGGGAGTGGGAAGCGCCGCTTTGCCGCACGTCGTCAGATCGTGGATTCGTTGCCGGATTCCGGTTCTGCGCCTGCTCCCGCGCTCCGGTCCGCGCCGCTTTCCGCGCCGGTATCGGGGGGAGGGCGATAGCCCTGCAAGGCGGCCACCTCGCCCGCCAGGGTCCGGATGGTGATCGGCGCGCAGCCCTCCGCATGGTTGCTGATCGCGACGAACGCGTTCTGCCCCTTGCCGGTGATGCCGGCCAGCGTGCGCGCCAGCAGCGCATGCACCTCCGGCGCGGGATGGACGATGCGGTCGAACGGGCTGTAGAGCGCTTCGGCCTCTTCGTAGCCGTACGCTCCATGCACGGGGTTGAGGTTCCAGCGGCACACGAGCGGGCCCGGCCAGAGCCGGCGCAGCAGCCGCAACTGCTCTTCGAGCGGCGGCATCTTGGCATGCAGCCCCAGGCAGTAGGTCGCGCGGGCAGAAAGCAGCGCTTCGGCGAACAGCGGCTCGTATTCCGGCGACAACCACTCCGGATCGCGCACTTCCACGGCCAGCACGCCGTCCGGTGCGGTGGGCGCGAGCGGCGGCATCGCGCGCAGCAGGGCGCCCAGTCGGTCGATGGTGCCTTCGAGGCGGTGCAGCTGCGGCAGCGGCAGGGGGCTCAGCTGGAACACCAGCGCTCCGATCTTGGAGCCCAGGCCTTCCAGCGCGGGCGCGACGAATTCCTGCAGCGCCAGCGCGGGATCGAGAAAGGCCGGATTCGGCGCACGCCCCCGGCCGTCCTCGGCGCGCACCAGCGCGTCGGTCACGAGGCTCGGCGCCTTCACGATGAAACGGAAATCGTCGGGCACCTGCGAGGCGTAGTCCGCGTACTGGCTCGCGGTGAGCGGCTTGTAGAAACCGCGGTCGATGCTCACGGTGCGCAGCAGCGGATGCCGCGCATAGGCGGCCAGGCCCTGCCGCGCGAGCGTGGATTCGGAATGCTCGCCCTCCCAGACCAGTCCCTTCCAGCCGGGGTAGCTCCAGGACGAGCCGCCCAGCCGCAGCTGCGGGGGCAGGGCGGCGGCCAGGGCCAGAAGGTCGGCATCGGGCTCGATCGGATGGACGCCGCCGCCGCCGGAGCGGGCCGGGCGGCGCGGCTTGGCGGGGGCTTCCTCCGCTGCTGGAGACTGGGCAGCTGCCGGCGCCGGTGCAGGCGGGGGAGGAAGGTCGTCGTCGCCGAAGAGGGACTCTTGCATGGGTGGAAGTCTGCCGGAAGCACCGGCGCGGTTCAAACGGGGGATCGGTGGCTATCTGGACGGCGCGGTTGCACGGCGGGGCGCCGCGGCAGGGCTGCTGTCGCCGATGGCGTCATCCTTCACGGAATCGATGAGGAAGCGGTCGCGCGACCAGCGGTAGATGATGGTACGGCGGATCTGCGGCGCACCGCCTTCCGTGTCCTCGCCATGTCGGACAAACCAGCGGGTGAGCCGGCCATGCCGCACTTCCAGGCGTGGCGTGCGGCGCTGGCCTTCATACAGCTTTTCATCCTGGTATCCGGTGTCGTCCAGTGGCAAAGAGGCCACCCCGCCGTCGGGCAGCCTGCGGAACACCTCGGTGATGTCCGCACCGCCGTTGCCCATCGCGCAGGTGGTGGCCTCCACGATGGCCTGCTCGTCGCCTTGCCCGAGCAGGTCCGCGTACTGCACCGTGATGTGCCTGATCGGATCCCTTTTGCAGAGTTCTTCAGCGAGCTGCTTTCCCAACCCGCCGCGCGCGAGCACATAGGCGCGGAAGTCCACCTTGCGGATTGCATCCGCATGCGCGCGGGCACGGCCATGGGCCTGCGGGGAAGGCGGCAGCCGGGCATGTGCCGTGGTGGACGCCAGGACCAGGGCCGCCGTTGCCGCGGCATGCCAACGGGACGGGCGGACGGCACAGGGCGGTGTGCGGGTTCTGCGTTCCGGCGGGATCTGGAGGGGCATGCAGGCAGCGGCGATGAAGACGCGCCGATTCTCCTGGCATGCCTCCATCGAGGCATGGTTGCAATTGTCACGAAGTGTGGAGGCACCAGTGGCATCGGGGCCCGCGCGCAGGGCATCCGTGCCCGCTATGGCACACTCGCCCGCTTCGAGTTTTCATCGTTCGTTGGCAAGGGTTATGCAGCAGATCATCCGGCAACTGGCCGCGGAAATCAGGGTGGGGGAGCAGCAGGTCCGCGCGGCCGTGGAGCTGCTCGACGGCGGGGCGACGGTGCCCTTCATCGCGCGCTACCGCAAGGAGGCCACGGGCGGTCTGGACGACGTGCAGCTGCGCGAGCTGGATGCGCGGCTCGCCTACCTGCGCGAGCTGGAGGACCGCCGCGCGGCGGTTCTCAAGGCGATCGACGAGCAGGGCAAGCTGACCGATGCGCTGCGCGCCGCGATCGCCGCCGCGCCCACCAAGCAGGAACTGGAAGACCTCTACCTGCCCTTCAAGCAGAAGCGCCGCACCAAGGGCCAGATCGCGCGCGAGTTCGGCATCGAGCCGCTGGCCGACCGCCTGTTCGAAGACCCGACGCTCGATCCGGCCGTGGAGGCGCAGGCCTTCCTGCGACCGCCCGAGGTGCTGGACGACGGCAAGCCGGGCGCCGATTTCTCCACCGTGGGTGCGGTGCTGGACGGCGTGCGCGACATCCTCTCCGAGCGCTGGGCGGAAGACGCCGCGCTGGTGCAGTCGATGCGCGAGTGGCTCTGGACCGAGGGCCTGCTGCGCAGCAAGAAGGTGGATGCCAAGAACGAGGCCGATCCCGAGGTGGCCAAGTTCCGCGACTATTTCGATTACGACGAGCCGATCGGCCGGGTGCCCTCGCACCGCGCGCTGGCGGTGTTCCGCGGCCGGGCGCTGGAGATCCTGGAAGCCAAGCTGGTGCTGCCCGTGGAGCCCGAACCGGGCAAGCCCAGCATCGCCGAGGGCCGCATCGCGCTGCACCTGGGCTGGAGCCATGCGGGCCGGCCGGCCGACGACCTGATCCGCAAGTGCGTGGCGTGGACGTGGCGCGTGAAGCTCAGCCTGTCGACCGAGCGCGACCTGTTCTCGCGCCTGCGCGAGGAGGCCGAGAAGGTGGCGATCAAGGTGTTCGCGGACAACCTGCGCGATCTGCTGCTGGCCGCGCCCGCGGGCCCGCGCGCGGTGATGGGGCTGGACCCGGGCATCCGCACCGGCGTGAAGGTGGCGGTGGTGGATGCCACCGGCAAGCTGGTGGAGACCGCCACCGTGTATCCGCACGAGCCGCGCCGCGACTGGGACGGCTCGCTGCACACGCTGGCGCGCCTGGTGCAGAAGCATGGCGTGCAGCTGGTGGCGATCGGCAATGGCACCGCGAGCCGCGAGACCGACAAGCTGGCGGCGGACCTGCTCAAGCTGGTGGCCAAGGCCGATCTGTCGTTCGAGAAGGTGGTGGTGAGCGAGGCGGGCGCGTCCGTGTATTCCGCCAGCGAATACGCGAGCCAGGAGATGCCGGACGTGGACGTGAGCCTGCGCGGCGCGGCGAGCATCGCGCGCCGGTTGCAGGACCCGCTGGCCGAGCTGGTGAAGATCGATCCGAAGAGCATCGGCGTGGGCCAGTACCAGCACGACGTGAACCAGAGCGAGCTCGCCCGCACGCTGGACGCGGTGGTCGAGGACTGCGTGAACTCGGTGGGCGTGGACTTGAACACCGCGAGCGCGCCGCTGCTCTCGCGCGTGTCGGGGCTGTCGGGCACCGTGGCCAAGTCCGTGGTGCGCTGGCGCGAGGCCCATGGGGCCTTCCGCAACCGCCGCCAGCTGATGGAGGTGGCGGGCCTGGGCGCGAAGACGTTCGAGCAGTCCGCCGGGTTCCTGCGCATCCGCGGCGGCGAGAATCCGCTGGACATGACGGGCGTGCACCCGGAAACCTATCCGGTGGTGGAGCGCATCCTGGCGCACACGGCCAAGCCGGTGAACGAGGTGATGGGCCGCGCCGACATGCTCAAGCAGCTCAAGCCCGAGCTGTTCGCCAACGAGAAGTTCGGCGCCATCACGGTGAAGGACATCCTCGCCGAGCTGGAAAAGCCCGGCCGCGATCCGCGCCCAGACTTCAAGGTGGCGCGCTTCAACGACGGCGTGGAGGACATCGCCGACCTGAAGGAAGGCATGGTGCTCGAAGGCACGGTGAGCAACGTGGCGCAGTTCGGTGCCTTCGTGGACCTGGGCGTGCACCAGGACGGGCTCGTGCACGTGAGCCAGCTCAGCCACAAGTTCGTGCAGGATGCGCGCGAGATCGTGAAGACCGGCGACATCGTGAAGGTGAAGGTGCTGGAGGTGGATGCGCCGCGCAAGCGCATCAGCCTCACGATGAAGCTCGACGCCGCGCCCGCGCGGCGCGACCAGGACGGCCGCGGCCCGCGCGAAAACCGCTTCGAAGGCGCGGGGCGCGGCTATGCCCAGCCCGCCCGCCGGGCGCCGGAGCCGGCGCAGCCGTCCGCCATGGCGTCCGCCTTCGCCAAGCTGCAAGGTCACAAGCGGTAAGAACCGTTTCAGGCGTGGATAATGGGGCGCACCCTTGCCCCGCGCCCCACGCCATGGACATCAACGCCCTGCTGGACATTCCCGTGGCGCTGCCGAGCCATCCGCGCGCGGTGGCGCTGCTGATGGCCGAGCTCTCGCATTCCGAGCCGAGCCTGCGCCGGCTGACCCAGATCTTCGGGACCGACCCCGCTCTCGCCGCGCGCCTGCTGCAGCTGGCCAATGGGCCCGATTTCGGCGCGCCCTGCGCCGTCTGCGGCGTGCCCGAGGCGCTGGCCCTGGTGGGCAAGGAGCAGCTGCGTGCGCTGGTCGGCTCCGCGCCGCTGGGCACCACGTCGCGCTCCGTGCCCGGCATCAATCTGCAGCAATTCTGGCGCTACAGCCTGCACACCGCGAAGATGGCGCGCTCGCTCGCGGGCCTGGTGCGGCACAACGCGCTCGCGGCCTATACGGCCGGGCTGCTGCACGGGTTGGGCGAGCTGCGCATCCGCCTGGGGCATGCGGAGCGGCTGTCGTCCATCGACGCGGTGGTCGGCAGTTTCGATCCGCGCCGCGCCGGCCTGGAGCGGCGCCTGCTCGGCTACGGCTTCGGCAGCGTGAGCGCGGCCATGGCGCGGCAGTGGCATCTGCCGCAGGTGGTGGTGGACGCGCTGCAGTACCAGCATGCGCCCTTCGACAACAACGTCTACGAACCGCTCGCCGCGGTACTGCACCTGGCATCCTGGCGCGCCTGGGCGCGCGAGGCGGGATGGAGCGACAAGGCGCTGGCGGTGTCGTTCCCGGCCGAGGTGGGCCTGCCCCTGGGCCTGGACATCGACATGGTGCTGCAGCAGGACCCGATCGACTGGACGGCACCCGCGGACGCGGGCGCCTACGTGGTATGACGGCGCCGCGGCCCGGGCGGGCACTGCGCATCCATGCCGGGCCCGCGGCCCTGCGGCACATCGCGCGGCAGGGCCTCGCGCCCGCCGACGTGGGCGTGGTCCCGGCGGCCGCGGGCGGGCCCAAGGGCCTGGTGCTGGGCCCGCTGGACCGGTTCCTGTTCGGCGGCTGGCTGAACGCAGCGGCCACGCCCGTACACCTCGTCGGCGCCTCGATCGGCGCGTGGCGCATGGCCACCGCCTGCATGGAGCGGCCGGTGGAGGCCTTCGAGCGGCTGGAGCAGGCCTACATCCACCAGGCCTACGACGTGCCGCCCGGCCAGCGGCGGCCGCCGCCGTCGCACGTGAGCGAGCGGTTCGGCCGGAACCTGCAGGCGTTCTATGCCGGCCATGTGGACGAGGTGCTGGCGCATCCCCGCTACCGGCTGCATGTCGTCACCTCGCGCGGGCGCCACCTGCTCGGGCGCGAGCACCGCGTGGCCACGCCGCTGGGCTACCTGGGCGCGTTCGCGGCGAATGCGGTGCATCGGCGGGCGTTGGGATGGTGGCTGGAGCGGGTCGTGTTCTCGTCGCCCGAGCCGCAGGGCGGGCCGGCCGCGCTGCCGTTCGATGCGCGCGACTACCCCACGCGGCAGGTGGCGCTGCGTGAGGACAATTTCCTGCAGGCGCTGCAGGCGAGCTGCTCCATTCCCTTCGTATTGCAGGCCGTGCACGACATTCCCGGCGCGCCCCGGGGTGCCTACTGGGACGGCGGCATCACCGATTACCACCTGCACCTCGCCTATGGCACTGCGCGGACCGGCCCCCTCGTGCTGTATCCGCATTTCCAGCGCCACGTGGTGCCCGGCTGGCTGGACAAGGGCCTGCGCTGGCGACACCGGGCCACGCCGGCGCTGGACGCCATGGTGCTGCTGTCGCCCGACCCGGCCTGGGTGCGTGATGCCCTGCCCGACGGCAAGCTGCCCGACCGGCAGGACTTCATGCGCTACGGGCTCGACACGGCGGCCCGCGCGCGCGCCTGGGGCACCGCCGTGGCCGCGAGCCGGCAGCTGGCGGACGAATTCGCGGCGTGGCTGGACGGCGGCTGTCCTGCGGACCGGGTCGAGCCGCTGTAGCCCTGAATTCCCATCCCCACGTCCGTCCCCATCGCTCAGGCCCCGATTGGCGGTCAGGTCGATTCCGCCAGCATCGCGCGGTAGTCTTCCGCCGTGGCCTCGCGCGGATTGGTCTTGTGGCAGTGGTCGGCCATGGCACCGCGGATCACGCCGTCCCACACGTCTTCGCCGACCCCCATGGCCGCGAGGCCCGTGGGCAGGCCGAGGCGCGCGCTCATGTCGCGGATCGCATCGGGAATGTCGCCCGCCGAGGCGAGGCCCATGGCCTGGGCCATGCGCTCCAGGCGGCGGTCGCGGCGCACGGCCTCGTCCTGCGCGTTGAAGCGCACGACGGCCGGCAGGAAGACGGCGTTCAGCGTGCCGTGGTGCAGGCGCGGGTTGATGCCGCCCAGGCTGTGGCTGAGCGAATGCACGCAGCCCAGGCCCTTCTGGAAGGCCATGGCACCCTGCATGCTGGCGCTCATCATGTGCAGCCGCGCTTCGCGGTCCTGGCCGTCGCGCGTGGCGCGTTCGATGTGGGCCCAGCCGCGGGTGAGCCCGTCCAGCGCGATGCCGTCGGCCGGCGGGTTGAAGGCCGACGACATGAAGGTCTCCATGCAGTGCGCGATCGCGTCCATGCCGGTGGCGGCCGTGAGGTGGGGCGGCAGGCCCAGCGTCAGGGCCGGATCGCAGATGGCGGCCTTGGGCACCAGGTGCCAGGAGTGGAAGCCCAGCTTGCGGTGATCGTCCACGATGATGATGGCGCCGCGGGCGACCTCGCTGCCGGTGCCGGCGGTGGTGGGCACGGCGATGAGCGGCGCGGTGCGTTCGGTGATGCGCGGTGAGCCGCCCTCGATGGTCGCGTAGTGGGTGAGCGGCCCGTCGTGCGTGGCCGCGATGGCGATGCCCTTGGCGCAGTCGATGGCCGAGCCGCCGCCCACCGCCACCAGGCCGTCGCAGCCGTGGGCGCGGTAGATCTCCACGGCCGCGCGCACGGCGGCCTCGGTGGGGTTGGCGGGTGTCTGGTCGAACACGGCCACGGGCAGGCCGGCCAGGGCGTCCAGCGCGGGCTGCAGCACGCCGGCCGCCTTGACGCCGGGGTCCGTCACGACCAGCGGGCGGGTGATGCCCGCGCGCGCGCACTCCTGTGCCAGCAGCTGCACTGCGCCGTAGTCGATCTGGATCTGGGTGATGTAGTGGATGAGGGCCATGGTGGTGATGGGGGTTGCCTGGATGCGTGCCGGGCGCGTTGGTGGTGTGATGGCGGCAATCTACAACCCCGGAGCTTCCCATGGTGCTGCAGCAAACCCTCACCGCCCTTCTGGTGGCCGTCGCATGCGTGACAGGCGCGCAGGCCGCCTGCCTGGACGACGCCCGCGTGGCCGACATGGCGGCGCATTACTTCGCGCGCACGCCCGCGGCCAACCTGCCGCCGATGGATGCGGCCGATGCGGCCTGCACGCGCGCGAAGTTCGACGTGCTGCTCACCCAGCGGCTGGGCAAGGCGGTGGGCTACAAGGCGGGGCTCACGAATCCCGCGGTGCAGCAGCGGTTCCGCACGGACCAGCCGGTCTGGGGCCGCCTCTACCCGGGCATGGTGCTGCCGTCCGGCAGCGAGGTGGAGGCGGCGTTCGGCGCCCGCCCGCTCTACGAGGCCGACATGCTCGTGCGCGTGAAGAGCGCTGCGATCAACCACGCGCGCACGCCGCTGGAAGTGCTGGACGCGATCGACCAGGTGATTCCCTTCATCGAGCTGCCCGATCTGCTGGTGCAGGCCCCGCCGCAGCTCGACGGCGCGGGCGTGGCCGCGATCAACGTGGGGGCGCGCCTGGGGGTGGCCGGCGCGCCCATCGCGGTGCCCGCATGGCGGGGTGAGCGTTACGCACTGCTCGATGCGCTGGCCGCGATGACGGTCACGCTGACCGACGGTACCGGCGCGAAGCTCGGCGGAGGGCAGGGCAAGGACATCCTCGGCCATCCGCTGCAGGCGGTGGTGTGGCTCGCCGGCGCGCTGCAGAAGGAGAACATCGCGCTGCAGCCGGGCGATCTCGTCAGCCTGGGATCGTTCTCCGCGCTGCTGCCGCCGAGGCCGGGGCTCGCGGTGAAGGCCACGTTCGACGGGCTTCCCGGGGCTGCGCCGGTGGAGGTGCGGTTCCGTTAGCGCGGCGACCTGTTCTGCCGCGCGGCAGCGTGGGCGCGCGAAAGTGCGCGACGGCCGGGCTGCGGTGAGCCAGTTCCGTGCAGCGCTGCACCCATCGCCGGTTTCAGGGATGATCGGCGGCTGCGCCGAAGCGTGCCGCGCATGCCCGCCCCTCGGCGCCCGCTTTTCGATGATCCCCGTTGCCGCCACCGTGCGCTCCTGCCCTCCGTGATTGAAGTGACCGCCCCTTCGACCCCTTCCTCCCTCGCCCCCGCTGCTGCCCAGCACCGCCTCACGCCGCAGATGCGCAGCGTGATCGACCGCATGCACCGGGCCCGCCGGCCCCCGATGGAGACGCTGCCCGTGGCGCAGGCGCGCGCCGCCTACGAACTCGGCGCGGGCGTGCTCGAGATCCCGAAGCCGGTACTGCCGCGCGTGAAGGATCTGCGGATTCCCGCGCGCGACGGCGAATCGCTGCCCGCGCGCCTTTACGCGCCCCATGCCGAGGGCGAAGCCTTGCCGGTGCTGCTCTACCTGCACGGCGGCGGTTTCACCGTGGGGAGCGTCGATACGCACGACACGCTCTGCCGCGAACTGGCCCGCCGCGCCGGCTGCATGGTCCTGTCGCTGGGCTACCGGCTCGCGCCCGAGCACCGCTTCCCGACGGCGGTGGAGGACACCTGGGATGCGCTCTCGTGGCTCGCCGCGCAGGGCCGCAGCCTCGGTGCCGACCCGGCGCGGCTGGCGGTGGGCGGCGACAGTGCCGGCGGCACGCTGGCGGCCGTGGCGGCCCTGCAGGCGCGCGATGCCGGCCTGCCGCTGGCGCTGCAACTGCTGATCTATCCGGGCTGCACGGCGCACCAGGACACGCCCTCGCATGCGCTCTACGCGCACGGCTTCGTGCTCGAAGAGCCCGCCATCACCTGGTTCTTCAGCCACTACCTCAGCCACGCCCAACGCAGCGACTGGCGCTTCGCGCCGCTGCTCGCGCCCGACGTGGACGGCGTGGCACCGGCGTGGATCGGCCTGGCCGAGTGCGATCCGCTCGTGGACGAAGGCATCGCCTATGCCGACCGGCTGCGCGCCGCGGGCGTGGCGGTGGATCTGGAGATCTACCGCGGCGTGACCCACGAATTCATCAAGATGGGCCGCGCCATTCCCGAGGCGCGCACCGCCCATGCCCATGCCGCCGCCGCGCTGCGGGCGGCCTTCGGCCTGCCGGACCCCCTGAGCGAACCCCTGAACGAGGAGACCCCCGATGCGACGCGCTGATTTCCGCTGCACCGAACGCCTGCGCGTGCGCTGGGCCGAGGTGGACATGCAGAAGATCGTCTTCAATGGCCACTACCTGATGTACGTGGACACGGCCATGTCCGCCTATTGGCGCGCCCTGGCCATGCCCTACGAGGCCGGCATGCATGCGCTCGGCGGCGAGCTGTACGTGAAGAAGGCCACGCTGGAATACCACGGCTCCGCGCGGCTGGACGACATCCTCGACGTGGGCCTGCGCTGCGCGCGCATCGGCACCAGCTCGCTGCAGTTCCAGGCCGGCATCTTCGCCGGCGACCGGCTGCTGGTGTCGGGCGAGCTCATCTACGTCTTCGCGGACCCGGCGACGCAGACCTCCCGGCCCGTGCCCGCCGCGCTGCGCGCGCTGATCGAGGCCCACGAGGCCGGCCACGACGTCGTCGAGCTGCGCACGGGCGACTGGGCCACGCTGGGCGAGGACGCCATGCGCCTGCGCATGGCCGTGTTCGTGGACGAGCAGGGCATCGATCCGGCGCTGGAAGCCGATGCGCTGGATGCGGGCGCGCTGCACGTGGTGGCGTACAACCGCATCGGCCTGCCCGTCGCCACCGGCCGGCTGCTGCAGCCCGCGCCGGGCGAGGGACGCATCGGCCGCATGGCGGTGGACCGTGCGGTGCGCGGCCAGCGCTGGGGCAGGGCGGTGCTGGACGCGCTGGTCGAGGCCGCGCGGGCGCGGGGCGACCGGCTCGTCACGCTGCATGCGCAATGCACGGCCGAGAACTTTTATCGGCGCGCGGGTTTCGAGGTGGAGGGCGAGCGCTATGAGGAAGCGGGCCTTCCCCATGTGAATATGGCCATCCCCCTGAGCGGCTGACGCCGCTTCCCCCTTCTCTCGCGCTGGCGCGCGGGAAGGGGGACGACGCCGGTGGCCGGGCGGAGCCCGTTCCACGGCGTCTGCTGGCGTGGCCTGCTCCGCGGCCGCCTGACCGGAAAGGCCATGGCCGTTTCAAAACGCCCGGCGTACGGCGAACGCCCGATGGCCGGGTCCAGTGGGCTCGGCAATGCTCAAATGTCTTCGAGCAGCGCGTAAGGCAGATCGCCCAGCGCGAGCGGCACGCCTTCCGGGCCGCCCACGCGCAGCGCCTCGCCGGTGGAGGCCACCTGCAGCGCGACCAGCGCGTCGAAGCCGCCGCCCGGGGCCGCGGCCGCCTGCACGACCGTGCCGCAGGGCTGCTCGGCATCGCTCGCGGCGAACACCTCGGCGCCCACGGCGACCGCCTCGGGCGCATGGGCCAGGTACGTGCGGCGCTTGAGCGTGCCACGGAACTGGCTGCGCGCCACCACTTCCTGGCCGGGGTAGCAGCCCTTCTTGAAGTTCACGCCGCCCACGGATTCGTAGTTGACCATCTGCGGCACGAACAGGTCGGCCAGCGGGGCCGTGAGCGTGGCCACGCCGCTCTGCACTTCGCTCCAGGCCCAGAGACCGGGTGCCAGTTCGGTGCCGGACGGAACGGGCTGGCCTGCGGGCTGCGCCAGAAGGGCGCGCGGCTGCCCCGCGGCGGGGTAGAGGTGCACCACGGTGCCCAACGGAGTGTCCGTCCGGCTCCAGGGCGGCAGGGCCTCGCCCGCCACCGTGGCGACGGCATCGCCCGCCAGGCCCCACAGCGCGAAGTCGGCCGTGGCGTCGGTGAGGCGTGCCTTCGCGCGCAGCACGAACATCGACAGGCGCTTGAGCACGCCCGCCAGCACGTCGTGGCTGCAGACGAGCAGCACTTCGGCATCGCCCTGCCTCCAGCCGATGAAGCTGGCCTGCATGCGGCCCTTGGCCGAGAGGAACGCCGCCAGCCGGGCCTGGCCCGGCGGCAGCAGCAGGAAGTCCTGCGTGAGCTGGCCGTGGAGGAACTTCGCGGCATCTTCGCCTTGCACGCGGATCACGCCGAGCCCGTTGAGGGGGGCCAGGCCATTCAGGGGGGACGTCATGCGTGAATTATCATGCCCGGCTCTTTCCCCTCTCTCCATTCCGGTTCGTGCGCCGTTTCCTCCTCTTCATCCTGCTGGTGGCCTTCGCGGTGGCCGGCACCGGTTTCTGGTGGCTCCACCATCCGTTGCCGCAGCGGGCCGCTGCGGGCCCCGCCGCGGCCGGTAGCACCCCCGGCGTGCTGGAGCTCGAGATCGAGCCCGGCACCACGCCGCGCGGGGTGGCCGCAGCCGCCGTCGCCGCGGGCGTCGAGACCGATCCGCGCCTGCTCTACGCTTGGTTCCGCCTGTCGGGCAAGGACCGGCTGATCAAGGCCGGCAATTACGAAATCCCCGCGGGCACCACGCCCTTCGGCCTGCTGCAGAAGCTGGTGCGCGGCGAAGAGGCGCTGCGCGCCGTCACCCTCGTGGAGGGCTGGACCTTCCGCCAGTTCCGCGCCGCGCTCGACCGTGACGAAGCGCTGCGCCACGACACCCAGGGCCTCGCCGACGCCGCGGTCATGGAGCGCCTGGGCCGGCCGGGCGTGGCGGCCGAGGGGCGCTTCTTCCCCGATACCTACACCTTCGCCAAGGGCACGAGCGACCTCGCCGTCCTGCGCCGGGCGCTGCACGCCATGGACCGCCGGCTGGAAGCCGCCTGGGCCCAGCGCTCGGCCGACACGCCGCTCAAGAGCGCGGACGAGGCGCTGATCCTCGCGAGCATCGTCGAGAAGGAAACCGGCCGGGCCTCCGACCGCGGCCAGATCGCGGGCGTCTTCAGCAACCGGCTGCGCACCGGCATGCTGCTCCAGACCGACCCCACGGTGATCTACGGCATGGGCGAGAAGTTCGATGGCAACCTGCGCCGCCGGGACCTGCAGACCGACACGCCCTGGAACACCTACACCCGCGCCGGCCTGCCGCCCACGCCGATCGCGATGCCGGGCAAGGCGTCGCTCATCGCCGCCGTGCAGCCCGAGCGCACCCAGGCCCTCTATTTCGTGGCGCGGGGCGACGGCACCAGCCATTTCAGCCCCACGCTCGACGAGCACAACCGCGCGGTGAACCGCTACCAGCGCGGGCAGACGGCGCCGCAGGGCCAATAAGCCGGCCACTGGCAGCGCACGCACCACAAAGGTCTTTTCTCCATGCAGCGACGGGGTTGGTTCATCACATTCGAAGGCATCGACGGTGCCGGGAAGTCCTCGCACATCGAGGCCGTGGCCGAGGTGCTGCGGCGTGCGGGCCGCACGGTCACGGTGACGCGCGAGCCCGGTGGCACGAAGCTCGCCGAGGCGCTGCGCGCGCTGCTGCTGCACGAGGCCATGGACGCGCTCACCGAGTCGCTGGTCGTCTTCGCGGGCCGGCGCGACCATTTGCGCACCGTGATCGCGCCGGCGCTCGCGCGCGGCGAGGTCGTGCTGTGCGACCGCTTCACCGATGCCACCTTCGCCTACCAGGGCGCCGGCCGTGGCTTCGACCGGGGCGTGCTCGCGCAACTGGAGCGCATCACCCAGTCGGGTTTGCAAGAAGGCGTGGACACGCTGCTGCAGCCCGACCTGACGCTCTGGTTCGACCTGCCGGCCGAAGTGGCCGCCGAGCGGCTCGAGGGCGCACGCGCGCCCGACCGTTTCGAGGCCCAGCCGGTCGAGTTCTTCCGGCGGGTGGCCCAGGGATATGCCGACCGCGAATCCGCCGATCCCGGCCGCTTCGCGCGGCTCGACGCGGCCCTGCCGCGCAAGGCCGTGCGCGCCCGGCTCATGGAGGTCCTGCGGCAGCGGGGCGTGGCGGACCCTGCGGAGGAGGGCGCATGAGCGCCGCGGAAACCATCCCACCGTGGATCGCCGCCCAGCGCCGGCAACTGCTGGCGCAGCGCGGCCATGCCTGGCTGCTCAGCGGGCCGTCCGGCCTGGGCCAGTACACGCTCGCGCTGGAGCTGGTGCGCGCCTGGCTCTGCGAGAACCCGTCGGAGGACGGCGCCTGCGGCCATTGCGGCAGCTGCCATGCGATCGAGGTGCGCACCCATGCCGATCTCTGCGTGCTCATGCCGGAGACCGACATGGTCGAGCGCGGCTGGCCGCTGCCGGAGAAGGCGCAGGCCGAGATCGACGACAAGAAGCGCAAGCCGAGCCGCGAGATCCGCGTGGAAGCGATGCGCGACGCCGTGCAGTTCGCGCAGCGCACGTCCGCGCGCGGACGCGGCAAGGCGGTGCTGGTTTATCCGGCCGAGCGCATGAACAACGTCACCGCCAATGCGCTGCTCAAGACGCTGGAGGAGCCGGCCGGCGACGTGCGCTTCGTGCTCGCGAGCGAGGCCGCGCACCAGTTGCTGCCCACCATCCGCAGCCGCTGCCTGGGCCATGCGCTGCAGTGGCCGGACGAGGCCGAATCCCTGGCCTGGTTGGCGCAGCAGGGCATCGCGCCCGAGGCCGCGGGCCCGCTGCTGCGCGCCGCCGGCGGCCGGCCCGAGGATGCCCGGGCGCTCGCCCAGGGTGGCCGCAGCCCGCAGGCCTGGGCGCTGCTGCCGCGCGCCGTCGCGCGGGGCGACGCCACCGCGCTGTCGGACTTCTCGCCCGCCGAAGCGGTGGACGCGCTGCAGAAGCTCTGCCACGACCAGCTCGCCCGCCGCGTGGGCGCGGCCCCGCGCTATTTCGCCGAGGCCGACCTGCCGCCGCCGCCCGGTGTCGGGCCGCTGACCCGCTGGGCGCGCGCCCTCGCCAAGGAGGCGCGGACGGCGGACCACCCTTTCAACCCCGGGCTCATGCTCGAGTCGCTTGTGGCCCAGGCGCGAATCGCCCTAAACTCCCGCCATTGAACGACCACGACCGGCCCGTCCCGACATGAGCACCCCCTCCAGCGCCCCCCGCCCCAGCGTCATGCAGCTGGCCATCAAGGAGAAGGCGGCCCTGTACGCGGCGTACATCCCGTTCTTCGCCGAAGGCGGCATCTTCGTGCCCACGCCGCGCGAGTACCGCCTGGGCGACGACGTGTACGTGCTGCTCACGCTGCCGGAGGACACCCAGCGCTACCCCGTGGCCGGCCGCGTGGCCTGGGTGACCCCCGCCCGGGCGGCGGGCAACCGCACGCAGGGCATCGGCATCCAGTTCCCGAACGACGACAAGTCCCGCGTGCTCAAGGCGCGCATCGAGGAGATCCTGGGCTCCGCCCTGGCCTCGGAGCGGCCCACGCAGACCATCTGAGTTCCCGGGCGCCGCCCCGCTGTGCCGCATGCGGGCACCGGGTGGGCGCGTCTTCCCGCGGCCCCTGGGGCCCTTGCTGCCGTGCCGTTCGGCCCGTGCCGCGCTTTCCTCTTTCTGCGCTGGGCAGCCGCAGCGCTGCTCGCCCGATCGCCTTCCGTTCCGTCCACGATGCCCGGGCTCTTCCGCAGCGCTTCTCCTACGGGCGCAGCGCTCCGGGCCGCCTAACATTCCGTCCGCCATGTTCACCGATTCGCACTGCCACCTGAGCTTTCCCGAACTGTCCGCCCAGCTGCCCGCCATCCGCGAGGCCATGGACGCGGCCCGCGTCACCCGCGCGCTCTGCATCTGCACCACGATGGAGGAGTTCGGGGACGTGCATGCGCTCGCCCTGGCGCACGACAATTTCTGGAGCACCGTGGGCGTGCACCCCGACAACGAAGGCGTGACCGAGCCGTCCGTGCAGGACCTCCTCGACCGCGCCGCGCTGCCGCGCGTGATCGCCATCGGCGAGACCGGGCTCGACTACTACGGCATGGAAGACCGCAAGGGCGGCCGCAGCGTGGCCGACCTCGAGTGGCAGCGCGATCGCTTCCGCACGCACATCCGCGCCGCGCGCGCCTGCGGCAAGCCGCTGGTCATCCATACCCGCAGCGCGTCCGACGACACCCTCGCCATCCTGCGGGAGGAGGGCGAGGACGGCGCCGGCAACCGCGCGGGCGGCGTGTTCCACTGCTTCACCGAAACCGCCGAGGTGGCGCGCGCCGCGCTCGACCGGGGCTACTACATCTCGTTCTCCGGCATCCTCACCTTCAAGAATGCCCAGGCGCTGCGCGACGTGGCCGCCTTCGTGCCGATGGACCGCATGCTGATCGAGACCGACAGCCCCTACCTCGCGCCCGTGCCCTACCGGGGCAAGACCAACAACCCCTCCTACGTGCCCTTCGTGGCGCAGCAGATCGCGGCGCTCAAGGGCCTGGAGGCCGAGGCCGTGGGCGAAGCCACGAGCCGCAACTTCGACACGCTCTTCTTCCGAAAGGACGCCCCATGACGCCCACCTCCCGCCTGTCGCGGCGCATGTTCGTTTCCGCCGTGGCCCTCACCGGCGCGGCACTGTGCAGCGCCTGCGCGCACGCCGGGGCCTACGACGATTTCTTCACGGCCATCGTGCGCGACCAGGCGAGCACCATCACCTCCCTGGTGCGGCGCGGCTTCGATCCGAACACGCGCAACCCGAAGGGCGACGTCGGCCTCACGCTCGCGCTGCAGCAGGACTCGATGCGGGCGTTCGATGCGCTCATGGCGGCGCCCGGCATCAAGGTCGAGACGCGCAATGCGAAGGACGAGAGCCCGCTGATGATCGCCGCGCTGCGCGGGCAGGTCGCGGCCGTGCGCGCGCTCATCGCCAAGGACGCCGACGTGAACAAGACGGGCTGGACGCCGCTGCACTATGCGGCCTCCGGCACCACCGACCAGCAGCTGGAGATCGCGCGCATCCTGATCGACCAGAGCGCCTACATCGATGCCGAGTCCCCCAACGGCACGACGCCGCTCATGATGGCCGTGAGCTACGGACGCGCCGACGTGGCGCGCTTCCTGGTGGAGCAGGGCGCCGACCCGACGATCAAGAACCAGCTCGGCCTCACCGCGGCCGATTTCGCGCGCCGCGCGTCGCGCCAGGACATGGCGGACCTGGTCGCCGAGGCGATGCGCCGCAAACAGCCGAACCGCGGCAGCTGGTGATGCCGACAGCGGGCCGCGCCAGGCCGCGCGGTCAGCCCGCGAGCACTGCGCCCTTGAGGCGCGCGTAGAGCCCGCCCTGGGCGACCAGCTCGGCGTCCGTTCCCTGTTCCACGATACGGCCGCGCTCCATCACCACCACGCGGTCGGCATGCTCGATGGTGGAGAGCCGGTGCGCGATCACGAGCGTGGTGCGCCCGCGCATGAGGCGCTGCAGCGCGTCCTGCACCAGCCGCTCCGATTCGGTATCCAGCGCCGAGGTCGCCTCGTCCAGGATCAGGATCGGAGCATCCTTGTAGAGCGCGCGCGCGATCGCCAGGCGCTGGCGCTGTCCGCCGGACAGCTGCGCCGCGTTGTGCCCCACCAGCGTGTGCATGCCCTGCGGCATCGCCGCCACGTGCGATGCGAGGTTCGCGGCCTCCAGGCAGGACTGCACGCGCGCCTCGTCCACCACGGCGCCCAGGGCCACGTTGGCCGCCACGGTGTCGTTGAACATCACCACGTCCTGGCTCACCATCGCGAACTGCGAGCGCAGGGCCGGCAGGTTCCAGTCCTCCAGTACCTGCCCGTCAAGCAGCACCCGGCCCTCGGTGGGCTGCAGGAAGCGGGGCAGCAGGTTCACGAGCGTGGTCTTGCCGGCCCCCGAAGGGCCCACCAGCGCCACCACCTCGCCGGGCCGCACCGACAGGTGCACGCGGTCCAGCGCCGGTGCCAGTTCCGAGCCGAAGGCCACGGTCACGCCCTCCAGCACCAGCGCGCCCTGCGCGCGCCCGGCGGGCGCATGGCCGCCGCCGGTCTCGGCCGGGGAGCTTTCCAGCAGCACCAGGCCGCGCTCCAGCGCCGCCACGCCGCGCGTGAGCGGATTGGCGACGTCCGCCAGCCGGCGGATCGGCGCGATCAGCATCAGCATCGCCGCCATGAAGGCCGCGAAACCGCCCACGGTCACCTCCCGCGTCTGGCCGATGTGGCTCTGCCACAGCGCCACGCAGATCACCGCCGACAGCGCCGCCGCGGCAAGCAATTGCGTGAGCGGGGTCATCGCGGCGGAGGCGATGGTCGCCTTGATCGCCAGGCGCCGCAGGCTCTGGCTCAGCGCCCCGAAACGGCCCGCCTGGCCTTCCTCGGCGCCGTGCAGGCGCACCATGCGGTGGGCGAGCACGTTCTCTTCGACCACGTAGGCGAGCTGGTCGGTGGCCTCCTGGCTGCTCTTGGTGATGCGGTAGAGGCGGCGCGACAGCGTCTTCATGATCCACGCCACGCCCGGCACCAGAAAGGCGACGATCAGCGTCAATTGCCAGTTCAGGTAGAGCAGGTAGGCCAGCAGCGCGACCAGCGTGAAGCCGTCGCGCGAGATGCCCAGCAGCGCCTGCACCAGCTGCGTGGCGCCGTTCTGCACCTCGTACACCACGGTGTTCGACAAGGTGCTGGCCGACTGCCGCGAAAACAGCGCCATGTCCGCCGACAGCAGCCGCTGGAACAGCGTCTCGCGCAGCTTCAGCATGCCCTCGTTGGCGATGCGCGCGAGCGCGTACTGCCCGCCGAACTGCGCCAGCCCGCGCACGAAGAACACCCCCATCACGGCCACGGGCACCAGCCAGAGCTTGAGCGAGCCTTCGGTGAACCCCTGGTCCAGCAGGGGTTTGAGCAGGGCGGGAATCAGGGGCTCGGTGATCGCCGCCACCACGGTGGCCAGCACCGCCAGCGACCAGGCCAGCCGCTGGCGGCCGAAGAACGACGACATCCGCTTCAGGCGGGAGAACAGGGGCGGCGGGGAGGATGCGGGGCCGTCGGCGGCGGCTCCCTGGGAGGGCGAGGCTTGCATGTGGGGCGGATTCTACGTAGGACCGCGCCGGCAACTCGAACAGTTTGTCACAGGGGTATCCGGGCTGTGTGTAACATTCGGCCCCTGTCCTTCCGGTTTGCTCCGGCGCATGGCCCGGTATCCCAACGCTGTCAATGACTTCAGACCGTCCATCCCACCCCCTCCTCGCGGCACTGCCGTCCCCCACCCGCCGCCACGCCATCGTGGCCCTCGCTTCCGCCACCACCACGCTGCCCGCTCTGGCGCAGTTCAGCCTCACCATCGTGGGCGTGGGCACGACGCAGTACCCCACCGCCATCGCGCCGTTCCGCGGCGAGGCCGGCGCCCCCCAGAAGATTTCCGCGATCATCCAGGCCGACCTGGAGCGCAGCGGCCAGTTCCGCGTCGTGGACGGGGCCGGCCCGCAGCTGGATGAGAATTCCCGCCCCGACGTCGCCCTCTGGAAGCAGAAGGGCGCCGACTCGCTCACCACGGGCAGCATCACGCGCCTGCCGGACGGCCGCTACGACGTGCGCTTCCGGCTGTGGGACACGGTGCGCAACGAACCGGACCTGGGCGGCCAGAGCTTCGTGGTCACGCAGGGCGACCTGCGCCTCGTCTCGCACCGCATCGCCGATTACGTCTACGAGAAGATCACCGGCCAGCGCGGCATCTTCTCGACCCGCATCGCCTACGTCACCAAGGCCGGCAGCCGCTACAGCCTGTGGGTGGCCGACTCCGACGGCGAGAACGCCCAGTCGGCCCTCTCCAGCCCGGAGCCGATCATCTCGCCCGCCTGGTCGCCTTCGGGCACGCAGCTGGCCTACGTCTCGTTCGAATCGCGCAAGCCGGTGGTCTACGTGCACGACGTGTCGACCGGCCGGCGCCGGCTGATCGCCAACTTCCGCGGCTCCAACAGCGCTCCGGCCTGGGCGCCGGACGGCCGCACGCTGGCCGTGACGCTCAGCCGCGACGGCGGCTCGCAGCTCTACACCATCGACGCCAACGGCGGCGAGCCGCGCCGCCTGATGCAGAGCGCGGGCATCGACACCGAGCCCACCTACTCCAGCGACGGCCGCAGCATCTACTTCGTGAGCGACCGGGGCGGTGCGCCCCAGATCTACCGCGTGCCGGCCACGGGCGGCAACGCGGAGCGCGTCACGTTCACCGGCACCTACAACATTTCTCCGAGCATCAGCCCTGACGGCAAGTTCTTGGCCTACATCTCGCGCATCGGAGGCGCTTTCAAACTCCACGTCATGGATCTGGGTTCCGGCACCACCGCGGCCATCACCGACACCTCTGCCGACGAAAGCCCGAGCTTCGCGCCCAACGGCAAGCTCATCGTCTATGCCACCCAGCAGGGCGGCCGCGAGGCGCTGATGACCACCACGCTGGACGGCAAGATCAAGGCACGCCTCGCAGGCCAGAGCGGCGACATCCGCGAACCGGACTGGGGACCGTTCCAGAAACAATAATTGGAATCTTTTTCAATTTTCAGACTCGACCGTACCGATTTTCTGGACTAGGAGAACCTTCGCATGATCCATCTTCCCTTCAAACGCATCACCCTGGCCCTCACCGTGGCCGCCGTCATGGCCGGCTGCAGCTCCGGCGTCAAGCTCGAGGACGTACCCGTCGAGAACAAGGGCGCAACCTCCACCGCGCCCAACGGCGGTGCCAACGCCAACGGCAACTCCCAGAGCGGCGTCGCTCCGGTCGACCTGAACCAGTCCGCACGCGACGGCGCCGGCCCCGTCGGCGTGGCCCGCATCGTGTACTTCGACTTCGACAGCTACGTCGTGAAGCCCGAGTACCAGTCGCTGATCGAGCAGCACGCCCGCTTCATCAAGCAGAACCAGGGCCGCAAGGTCATGATCGAAGGCCACACCGACGACCGTGGCGGCCGTGAGTACAACCTGGCCCTGGGCCAGAAGCGTGCCGAGGCCGTGCGCCGCGCGCTGGGCCTGCTGGGCGTGCCCGACAGCCAGATGGAAGCCGTGAGTTTCGGCAAGGAAAAGCCTGCGGTGCAAGGCAACTCGGAAGACGCCTTCTCGCAGAACCGCCGCGTTGAACTGTCCTACCGTTGATGGCGATGGCTTTCGTGCAGCAGCGGACGCGTGAGCGCGTCCGCAAGGCGGCGGCGCTCACCGCGCTGTCGCTGGCCGCGGGCCTCGGCGCCACGGCCAGCCACGCCGCGCTCTTCGAGGATGACGAGGCCCGCCGCGCCATCATCGAGATGCGCCAGCGCGTCGATGCGCTCCAGCAGCAGCTGGGGGGCGACCAGCGCCGCACCACCGATGAAACCTCGCAGATGCGCCGCAGCCTGATCGACCTGCAATCGCAGATCGAGACGCTTCGCTCCGAGCAGGCCAGCCTGCGCGGACAGAACGAGCAGCTGCAGCGCGACGTGGCGGAACTGCAGCGCCGGCAGAAGGACATCGCCCAGGGCGTGGACGAACGCCTCAAGCAGTTCGAACCCGCGAAGGTCACCATGGACGGCCAGGAATTCCAGGCGGACCCCACGGAAAAGCGCGACTTCGACGCCGCGCTCGCCGTGTTCCGCTCGGGCAAGTTCCCGGAAGCCGTGACGGCCTTCGGCAACTTCCTGCGCCAGTATCCGCGCAGCGGTTTCGTGCCCTCGGCCCGTTTTTGGCTGGGCAATGCCCAGTACGCGACGCGCGACTACAAGGAAGCGATCAACAACTTCAAGGCCCTGCTGGCCGCGGCCCCCGACCATGCGCGGGCGCCGGAAGCTGCGCTCTCCATCGCCAACTGCCAGATCGAGCTGAAGGACACGCGCGCCGCCCGCAAGACGCTGGAAGACCTGCTGCGTGCCTACCCGCAATCCGAAGCCGCTGCCGCGGCCAAGGAACGCCTCGCGCGGCTCAAGTGATCACGTCAGTGCAGCAGCATGTGCAGGCGGAGGCGCCGGAGTCGGTGCATTCCTCCGCCGCACCCGTTCCCCCGGGCCTCGCCCCGGGGGCGCAAGCTACCTTGCCCCTCGACGCCGACCTGCAGCGCCGCTTCGGCGGCCTGGAGCGCCTCTATGGCGTGGAGGGTGCCGCCCGCATCCGCGCGGCCCACGTGGCCGTCATCGGCGTGGGCGGCGTGGGCTCCTGGGCCGTCGAAGCCCTGGCGCGCAGCGGCGTGGGCCGGCTCACGCTGATCGACCTCGACAACGTGGCGGAATCGAACGTGAACCGCCAGATCCATGCGCTCTCCACCACCGTGGGGCAGGCCAAGGTCGATGCCATGCGCGACCGCATCGCGCTCATCAACCCAGCGTGCCAGGTCCATTGCATCGAGGAATTCGTCGAGCCCGGCAACTGGCCCGCGATCCTGCCCGAGGGCGTGGACGCGGTGATCGACGCCTGCGACCAGGTGCATGCCAAGACCGCCATGGCGGCCTGGGCGCTGAAACTGCGGCGCGGCCACCAGCGCTTCATCAGCGTGGGCGCGGCCGGCGGCAAGCGCCTGGCCCACAAGGTGGACATCGACGATCTTTCCCAGACCACGCACGACCCGCTGCTCGCGCAATTGCGCTACCGCCTGCGCAAGCAGCACGGCGCGCCGCGCGAGGGCCGCCGCATCGGCATCGCCTGCGTCTTCAGCCGCGAGGCCGTGGCGCCGCCGCATGCCTCGTGCGCGGTGGATGCCGGCGCGGACGGCACGCTGAATTGCCATGGCTACGGATCGGTGGTGTCGGTCACGGCCACCTTCGGCCAGTGCGCCGCGGGATGGGTGCTCGATCGGCTCGCGGAATCTGGTCCGGCGCCCAAAGTAGCGCTATAATTTAAGTCTTTGCTGCTTGCAGCCTTCGGGCCAGGCGAGCAGCAATGTTGGGACGTTAGCTCAGTTGGTAGAGCAGCGGACTTTTAATCCGTTTGTCACTGGTTCGACCCCAGTACGTCCTACCAGCCATTCAGAGCCGCTACAGCCTTCCCGGTTGTAGCGGCTTTTCTGTGTCCAGGCCTGGGTTCGACCGCGCAATCCTAGAATCCGTGGATGCCTTCGACCCCGGACCTCGACCGCTTTCTTCCTGCGCAGCAACCCGTCTGGGACCAGGTGCTGTCCGAACTGCGCGCCGGACGCAAGCGCTCGCACTGGATGTGGTTCATCTTCCCGCAGATCCGGGGCCTGGGGCACAGCGACATGGCGCGGCACTACGCCATCCAGTCCCGGGCGGAGGCCGAGGCCTATCTCGCGCATCCCGTGCTGGGAGCGCGTCTGCGGCAGGCCTGCCAGGTGCTGCTCGATCTGGGGCCCGATGCCCCATCCGTCCACACCATCTTCGGATCGCCCGATGATCTCAAGCTGCGCTCCAGCATGACGCTGTTCGCGCAAGTGGCGGAGCCGGGGAACTGTTTCGAGGCCGTGTTGCAGCAGTATTTCGACGGCGCGAAAGATGCGCGCACGCTGGAGTTGCTCGGCTGATCCATCCTCCGAACGGCTGGCAGGGACGGGCGCATGGGTGCCCAGCCCTCCTGCCTTGGCGCGCGCTCGTACTGCTGCCATCGCACGCGAGGCATCGTCGCGATGCCCCGGAGCCCCGGGACTAGGCCCGGAGTGCAGCCTGCTTACAGGCTCTTCAAAGGCACCACTTCCTTGCCCTTGAAGGTGTACACCGTCACCGCCGACGACTTGAGGTCGTGCTTGTCGTCGTAGGCGAATTCGCCCGTCACGCCCGCGTACTTGCCGCGCTCGATCGCCTGGGCGATCTTCTTCGTGTCGGTGGTGGTCTGCGCGGATTCCATGGCGTTGGCCAGCAGGTGCATGCCGTCGTAGAAGGCGGCGGCGTAGGTGAGCGGGTCGCGTTTGTATTCGGCGCGGTAGCGCTCGGCGAACTTCTGGCCCTTGTCGCTCTTGTCCAGCATGGAGCCGCCCTGGGTGCAGAAGACGTTCAGGTCGCCCGTGAGCTGCGCAAGATTGGCCGTCTCGGAGGAGCAGATGCCGTCGCCGCCGAGCAGCGGGCCGGTGATGCCGAGGCCGCGCATCTGCTTGAGCAGCGGGCCGCCCTGGGGCGAGTAGCCGCCGTAGAACACGGCATCGGCCTTGGCGCCGCGGATGTTGGTGAGGATCGCGCTGAAGTCCGTGGCCTTGTCGGTGGTGAATTCGGTGGCCACCACCTGCAGGCCGAGGCGCTTGGCCTGCGCGGTGAATTCCCGGGCCACGCCCTGGCCGTAGGCGGTGCGGTCGTCGATCACGGCCACCGTCTTGAGCTTCAGGTCCTGCGCCGCGTAGGTGGCCATCTTGGTGCCCAGCTGGTTGTCGCTCGCGCCGATGCGGAACAGCGTGCGGTAGCCGAGCTCCGTGACCTTGGGGTTGGAGGCCACGGTGAGCGTGAGGATGTCGGCATCGTTCAGCACGCGCGCTGCCGGCACCGTGACGCCCGAGTTGTAGGGGCCGAGCACGAAGCGGATCTTCTTGTCCGCGAGCGTCTGTGCGACCTGCACGCCCTGCTTGGGGTCGGCCACGTCGTCGTTGATGTCCAGCTCGAACACCACCGGCTTGCCGGCGATCTTCACGCCCTTGGCGTTCAGTTCCTTGATGGCGAGCAGCGCGCCGTCGCGGTTGTCTCCCCCGTTGGCGGCCTGCGGGCCCGTGATGGGGCTCATGAAGCCGATGCGGATGCGGTCCTGCGCCTGCACGGTCAGTGCCGCGAGGCCCAGGGCCACGGCGGTCAGGCGGGATATCGTTCTCGTTCTGTTCATTGCAATCTTCCTGGTGATGAAGGATGGGCCCACCGATCGGTGGTGCCCGGTGCCCCGGCGGGCGTTGGAAAGCCCGCCCGGCTCGTGGCCGGGCGGACCGGGAACCCGCGATTGTGCGCAAGGATCGGGGTCATCCGGCTGAAAGCCCGCTGGAAAACGGCAGGGAAGATTGCTCGAGGCCACGGAACGGCGCGTTCAACCGATCCGCACGTCGAAATAGGCACCCTCGGATTCGCCCAGGCCCTGCATGCCGGCGGTGCGCGCGGCGACGGCGGCGCGCGCCCAGCGGTTGACGATGGCCATGGCGTCGGTGCCTTCGGGGACCTCGTCGCCGTCCTGCAGCCGCTGCACCGCGGCGAGCGTTTCGGCCACGCCCTCCGGGCCGCCGAGCTGGCGTTCGAGCACCCGGGCATAGCGGCCTTCGGCCGCGGTGCGCTCGCGGGACGGCAGCTCGGGGAAATCGCACAGGGCGACGGTGTAGGCGGCAACGGCGGTGTCGGTATCGATGTCGGACATGGCGGGCTCCTGGTGGGTGAAGACTGTACGAATATACAGTGAACCCGGGCGTTGTTGAAGAGGGAGTTACCCGGCCCGGCCGAACGGCGGGCTGCTTGGCGGCCGCCCGCCCCGTTCAGTGCGCCTGCGGCAGCAGCCGCATGCCCGTGCGCCGCTCCAGTTCTTCCAGCGTGATCGGCGTGCCGATCATGGCGTTCGCCGCGTTCTGCTGCCAGTGCGCCCAGGATTTGCCGGTCTCCGCGTCATACACCAGCTTGAAGACGTGCGAGGGCACGGCGACGCGATTGCTTCCGATCGTCTTCGCACCGGGCTCGAACACCGGGCCGGTGATCACGTACACGTCCCCCTTGGCGCGCAGGGCATAGCGCCGCGTGTCCTCTTCGATCTTCGCCCACGGGCCGCTGTTCTGCTTCTGGTCCTGCGGCACCATGTTGGCGAGGCTGAAGGACTGCGCCATGGCCTCGGGCGTGCCCATATCCGCGGCGGGCGCCATGTGCCCGCGCGCGTACCCCGAGCCGCGGTAGTCCTCGAGTTCCGCGCGCTCGTCGCGAGGCAGCCGGGCATCGGCATAGAAGCGGTCCGTGCGGTGCTGCTGGCGGGCCTGCTGGAGGATCTGCCGGTTCAGCCGTTCGGCCACGTACACCGGAGTGCGCGTGTTGCCGCTGTGGAGCACCGCGAAGGCATCGAAGCACAGCTCGCGCAGCCGCGGCGCCTCGGGCGTGATCGGCGGGGTGCCATTCGCGAAATGCTGCCGGCAGGCGGAGAACACGCCGGCACGGGTGGGGGCCGGGTGCGCATCGCCGGACCAGGGGCCCGGTGCGGACGGGATGCCGCAGCTCGTGACCTGCACGCCGATCACGGCCGATGCGGCGAAGGCGACCAGCAGCCGGCGCAGGCGGCCGGCGGAACGGTGGAGGAGGGCGATGGACGGGGTGCGGGAGGAAGACTTCTTCGTGCGCTTGCGCTTCTGTGTGGCCATGCGCCGATTAGAACCCGCCGCGGAGGCGGCGCCGGCGTTGCGGGGTACTCCGGCCCGCGGCAGGCGCCCTGCGGCCTGACTCGCCGACGCTGCATTGTCCGACGCGCTCGCGGAGTGGGGCGCACTACCGTCGAGGCATCCGAGAACTACCGACAGGACCGCACCATGATCACTGCTGAACCGACGATGACCAACCTGTTCCTGCAACTGGGCCTGGACGAGGACGAAGATGCGATCACCCGATTCCTGCGCACCCACCAGCTCCCGGCCGGCGTGCGCGTGGCCGATGCGCCCTTCTGGAGCGATGCCCAGCGCCAGTTCCTGGCCGACCAGCTGAAGGCGGACGCGCACTGGGCCCTGGTGGTGGATCAGCTCAACGAGGCACTGCATGCGGATGCCGTCGAGCAGCGCGCCGACGCCGAAGCCGCCGCAGGCACGGAGAACAATCCGTCCACCATCCCCGCGCGCTGAGCGTCGCCGGCCCACCGTCCTCGCGTCACAATGCGCGGGCAATCCTGCACGAGGCATGTACGAGGGGGCGACGCGATGGGAGAAGCTGATGGGGGCGATGCATCGTCCCGCATTCCGGCGCTGGAGGCCGCATGGTCGCGCATGGCGCTGGCGCGGCAGGGCCAGGCAGGGCATGTTCCGATGCGGCAATGGCGGCAGGACCAGTGGGTGCTGCATGCCCTGGGCATCGGGCTGGAGCCGTTCTACAGCTGGTTCGGGCACAACGCAGGCGCGGGATTCGATGCGTTCGAAGACTGGGTCGCCGGCATCATCGCAGCACTCCCTGCGGAGCGCCTGGCGCGTCTGGAGGCCGCACTGCAGGGATTGCCGCCGCCCGCGTCGGCCGCGGCAGCGATCGAGGCCATCGACCGCATGGAACCCGTGCTGTCGGCGGACGATCTGGCGTTCTGGGACGAGCACGGCTATGTCGTGGTGCACGATGCCGTGGCGCCCGCGGAGGCCGACGCCGTGGCGCAGGCCATCTGGGACTTTGTCGGAGCACGTCCGGACGATCCGTCCACGTGGTATCCGCCGAACGACCACGGCATCATGGTGCAGCTCTTCCACCATGCCGCGCTGGAACGCAACCGGTGCAGCCCGCGCATCCACAAGGCGTTCGCGCAACTGTGGGGCACGGCGGACCTGTGGTGCACGACGGACCGTGTCGGCTTCAATGCGCCCGAAACCGCGATGCACCGGTTCCGGGGGCCGCATCTGCACTGGGACGTGAGCCTGCACATGCCGGTGCCGATGGGCACGCAGGGCATCCTCTACCTCACCGACACGCGCGCGGAGCAGGGCGCCTTCACGCTCGTGCCAGGTTTCCACCGCCGGCTCGGCGAGTGGCTGGACGGGCTGCCGGGCGGCCCTGCCACCGCGCGGCAGCAGGATCTCTCGCCGCTGGGCCCGCAACCCATCGCGGGCCGTGCGGGCGATCTCGTCATCTGGCACCACGCGCTGCCCCACGGCAGCCGGCCCAACACCACGGACCGGCCGCGGCTCGTGCAATACCTCAACTTCGCTCCCGCGGACGCGCCCGCACACGACATCTGGGTCTGACGGCCCTTGGCTCGCCCTACCGCTGCGGCGTGTTGCGCCACCCGTATCCATGGCCTTGTCCGACGCGCCGCCCGGGCACCGGCGCATACCTTCGAGGTTTCAATCCCATCGATGGAGACCTGCCATGAACGCACCGCGCAACACCCCGGGCGCCGTCCCTACCTCGTCGAGCCGCAACCGTTTCGCCAGCGCCCGCATGTTCTGGGTGGCCGGCATCGCGCTGGCCGTCATCCTGTTCGTCTTCATGATTCCGTGGTGAGCCGGGAGACCGCCATGGCCCATCCGACGCCATCCCCTTCCGCCCCGGACACGACAGCCGCCCGGCAGCCCCCTCCCTCCCCGGCGAACCGCGACAGCCGCCGCGGCTGGTGTATGGCCGTGGCTACCGCGCTCATCGTGCTGGGCGCCGTGCTCTTCTTCAATTTCGCGGGGCCGCGCCAGCCCACGGTATCTCCGGGCGAGGGGCACTCCACGCCGGCATCGCAGGGCGCGAACCAGACCGGCGGGCCGGCAGCGAATGGTGCGGTGGAAAGCGCCGCGCCGCAGCGCTCCGATACGCCGACGCCGGCCGGCCGCGAGGGCGTGGGTGCCCCAGCCGGAGCCGCCCCGCAGGCCCCGGCCGCAGCCGGCGCCGCATCGCGCTGACCCCGCCGCAGGCCGCCCGGGAATTCAGGCGCGGCCGGCGCCGTCGGGCGCTTGCACCGGGGGCTCTGCCGATGCCACGATGCGGTCGCGTCCCTGCTGCTTGGCCTGGTAGAGCGCTGCGTCGGCGCGGCCCATCAGCTCGCTGGGCGTCTCGCCGGGCGGAGCCCAGGTGCAGCAGGCCAGTCCGCCGCTGACGGTGACGTGGCCGAACGGGCTGCCGGGGTGCGGCAGCTGCAGCGCTCCGACCGCCGCGCGCGCCGCCGAGGCGACCAGGTAAGCGCCTGCGGCATCCGTCTCGGGCAGGACGATCGCGAACTCCTCGCCACCATAGCGGGCGATGAAGTCCCCGGGCCGGCGGATCGCGCCGGCGAGCGCGCGGGCCACGCTGCGCAGGCATTCGTCGCCCTCGCCATGGCCGAGCGCATCGTTGTAGTTCTTGAAGAAGTCGACGTCGAACATCGCCACGGACACCGGCCGGCCGTAGCGCCGGCACTGCGCCATCACCTCGCGGATGCGCCGGTCGTAGGCCCGGCGGTTGTGCATGCCCGTCAGGCCGTCGTGGTCCGCCATGTGCTCCATCTGCGCATGCGCTTCTACCAGCGCATGGTGGGTGGAGCGCAGGCGCGTGTCGGCGTCGTGCCGCTGCTTCACGGTGCGGATCACGTAGGCGCCCGAGGCGCCCACGACGCTCAGCAGCAGCAGGATGCCGCCCCCCTGCACCCAGGTGGCCTGGCGCCATTGCGCGAAGATTTCGTCCTCGGACAGCGCCACGGCCACGGCCAGCGGCGTGTTGGGCGCGTACTCGAAACTGAGGAGCCGCTGCACTCCGTCGATCGGCGACGGCATGACGATGACCCCGGAGCGCCGCTGCAGGAATTGCGACTGCAGGTGCGGGTCGGGGATCATGCGTCCGAGGGTGTCTTCGCTGTAGGGCCGGCGCGTGAGGATGCGGCCGTCCGTGCGCAGCAGCACGATGGCGCCCTTGCTGCCGACATCGAACCCCTGCAGCACCTGCAGCACGTAGCGCACGTGCAGGGTGGCCAGCACCACGCCCGCGAACCCACCGTCGGGATCGTTGATGCGCCGGGACACGGGAATGACCCAGTCGCCGGTCGAGCGGCTGCGGATGGGCGTGCCGATGTAGGTGCGAGCGCTGGGGTTGTCGCGGTGGTACGCGAAATAGTCGCGGTCGGCGTTGTTGGCGCCGGCCGGCTGCAGCGGCTGGCTGTGGACGAGCCAGGTACCGTCGCGCCCGTAGACGAACAGGCCGTGCAGGTGGTCGGCCTGCGCCACCTGGTTGACCAGCACGGGCTGGAGCGCCTCCAGCGTCGCGGGCGACAGATCGCCACGCTCGAGTTCGTACTGGATGACCACCAGCGCACGGCCCACCTCGGAGGCCACGCTGTCGAGCTGCTGCGCGACGGCGCGCGACAGGTTCTGCGCAAAGGCCCGCGCCTTCTGCCATTCCGCGTTGTGGGCGCGCCAGGCCAGCCATGCGTTCGAACCGATGAGCAGGAGCGTCACCAGCACCACGAAGCCGATGGTGACGGGCAAAGAGCGGTCCCTGGACGCCGGCAGCGGCTCGGCCGAAGACGGCAGCGACACGCTGGCCTCGGGCACGGATGGGTCGTCGATCGGTGGCGGAAGAACGTGCGGCATCCCCGCCTATTCTCCGCGCTCCGCGCGCCCCTCCAGCGGGTTTTTCACACCCGCGGACGGTTTTCCATCACGCGCCGGTAGAGCTCGCGCGCGGCGACCGAGAGGCTGCGGTCGCGTCGGCGCACGAGAAATATCTGGCGCGTGAGCGCGGGCAGCGGCAGCGGACGGGTGACGAGATCGGGATGCGCGAAATGGAACAGCGTGAGCGTGGGCACCACGCTGATGCCGAGCCCCGCGCGCACCATGCCCATCACAGTGGCGAGCTGCTCCACTTCCATCAGCGTGTTCAGCGCATGCGGGTGCAGCGCGGCTTCGAGGTACTGGCGCACGCTGCTCGTGCGTGCGAGGTGCACGAAGGGCCAGGGCGCGAGATCCTGCACCTGCAGGCCGCCGCGGGGCCGGCGGCGCGCGAGCGGATGGTCGGCACGGCAGACGAGGTGGAAGCCGTCGCTGCAGAACGGCTCGGCCTGCAGCGAAGGCGTATCGGCACGGATGGCCGCGAGGGCGAAGTCGGCGCGGCCGGAAGCCACGCGCTCGATGCAGGGCTCGGACAGCACGTCGGCGATGTCGAGCTCGATGTGGGGATGGTCGGTGCGGAAGCCCGCGAGCAGTCCCGGCAGCCAGCCCGCGGCCAGCGAGGGGAGCAGGGCGATCGCCACGCGGCCGCGCCGCAGCTCGGCCGCATCGCGAGCGGCACCGAGCGCGCTGTCGATCTCCGCGCGCAGGCGCAGCGCGGATTCGAGGAAATGCGTGCCTTCCGGCGTGAGGTCCACATGGCGCGTGGTGCGGTCGAAGAGGCGCAGGCCGAGGCCCTCTTCGAGCGACCGCACCAGTGCGCTGAACGCCGGCTGCGAGAGGTGGCATGCGGCTGCGGCGCGCGTGAAGCTGCGCTGCTGGGCCAGGGCCAGGAAGGCGTCGATGTGGCGGCTGGAGAGGTGCATTCGTGAGGAACCCCGCGATGGCGGGCTTGCGCGGAGGTGAGCCGGATTGATCCGGAAACCAGATCAATCCATCTTAACAATCTATTTCACGAAACAAGCCCGAGCGCCTACATTCGCCCGCAGGAGATCCCACGACGATGAAGAACGGAGACATATTGCGGATCGGGTGCGCGGCCGGTTTCTCGGGCGACCGCACCGATGCCGCTTTGCCGGTGGTGCGGTCGCTGATCGAGAGCGGCGGCCCGTCCGTGCTCATCTTCGAGACGCTGGCCGAGCGCACGCTCGCGCTCGCGCAGCTCGCGCGCCGGGCCGATCCCCAGGCCGGGTACGAACCGCTGCTGGACGAGCTGCTGCGCCCGGTGCTGGCGCAGTGCCTTGCGCACGGCGTGCGCATCGTGAGCAACTTCGGGGCGGCCCATCCGGAGGGCGCCGCGCGGCGCATCCAGCGGCTGGCCGATGAACTGGGCATCCGGCGCCCGCGCGTGGCCGTGGTGCATGGCGACGACCTGAGCGGCCCGGCGCACCGCGAACTGCTGGTCCATGCCCTCGGCACCGCGCTGCCGGGCGAACCGATGGTGAGCGCGAACGCCTACATCGGTGCGGAGCCGATCGCGCAGGCCCTGCGCGCGGGGGCCGACATCGTCGTCTGCGGCCGCGTGGCCGACCCGTCCCTGGTGCTGGGGCCCGCGCTCGCGCACTTCGGCTGGGCCCTGGACGATTGGGACCGCCTCGCGCGCGCCACCATGGCCGGCCACCTGCTGGAGTGCGGCGCGCAGGTCACGGGCGGCTACTTCGCCGATCCGGGCTACAAGGACGTGCCGGGCATGGCGCGGCTCGGCTACCCCATCGCGGAGATCGATGCCGACGGGCACTGCACGCTGTCCAAGCCCGACGGCACGGGCGGGCGCATCGACGAGCGCACGGTCAAGGAGCAGCTGCTGTACGAACTGCACGATCCGGCGGCCTACCTCACGCCCGACGTGGTGGCCGACATCACCGCCGCCACGGTGCGCGAGATCGCCCCCGGCCGCGTGCGGCTGGAGGGTGTGCGCGGCCATGCGCGGCCGCCGTCGCTCAAGGTGAACGCCTGCTTCGAGACCGGCTGGTTCGCGGAGGGCGAGATCTCCTATGCGGGGCCGCGTGCGGAAGCCCGGGCCCGGCTGGCGGGCGAGACATTGCGCGAACGCCTCGCGGGCGTGGCGCCGCTGCGCCTGGACCTGATCGGCGTGACCAGCGTGTTCGGGGACGACGCGAGCCGCTGGATGGAGGCCTCCTCCGCGGGGGATGCGCGCGACGTCCGGCTGCGGGCCGCGCTGCAGCACCGCGACCACGCCAGCGCGCAGCGCCTGGTGCGCGAGGTGACGGCGCTCTACTGCTGCGGCCCCGCGGGCGGCGGCGGCGTGCGCACGGCGATGCGGCCGCGCCTGGGCATGCTGTCGTGCTTGGTGCCGCGCGCCGCCGTGCCCACGGGCTACCGGTTTCTGGATTGAAAGGAGCGGCGATGGACTTCCCGCAATCGACCGCCGTTGACGCCCTGACGGTGCCGCTCTACCGGCTCGCGCACGGCCGCACCGGCGACAAGGGCAACCGCTCGAACATCAGCGTGATCGCATGGCACCCGGCGCTCTGGAGCGTGCTCGTGGAGCAGGTGACGGAGGACGCCGTCGCGCGCCGCTTCGCGCTGCGCCGCCCCAGCGGCGTGCGCCGCTACCTGCTGCCGCAGCTGCACGCGATGAACCTCGTGATCGACGACGTGCTCGACGGCGGCGTGAACGATTCACTCAACCTCGACAGCCACGGCAAGGCGCTGTCGTACCTGCTGCTGGACCTGCCCGTGCAGGTGCCCGCCGCGCTCGCGCAGCACCTGGCCGGGCCGCCCTGAGGCCCGCGGCCGGCCTGCCTTCCCGAAGACCAGAGATTTCTACACAAACCGACAGGAGACAAAGCACCATGACCCCATCTTCCTTCCGCCCCCTGCGCCGCCGTTTCGTGGCCGCCGCAGCCTGCGCCGCGCTGTTCGGCGGCACCGCCGCGCTCGCGCAGCCCGCCGCCTATCCGTCCAAGCCCGTCACCTTCGTGGTGCCGTTCGCGGCGGGCAGCGCCACCGACCAGCTCGCCCGCGCGCTGGGCCAGTCGCTCACCACGGACACGAAGCAGCCCGTGGTGGTGGACAACAAGGGCGGGGCGAGCGGCATGATCGCGGCGCAGTTCGTCGCCAAGGCGCCGCCGGACGGGTACACGGTGCTGATCACCACCAACACCACGCACGCGGCCAACGAGCACCTCTACAAGAAGCTGCCGTACGACCCGGTGAAGGATTTCGTGCCGGTCACGGGCCTGGGCAAGGGCGGGCAGGTGCTGGTCGTGAGCGCCGCCGCACCCTACAAGAGCGTGGGCGATCTGCTGGCCGCCGCGAAGAAGTCGCCGGGCAAGCTGAGCTTCGGAAGCGGCAGCTCGTCGAGCCGCATGGCCGGCGAGATGCTCAAGCAGCTCGCGGGTGTGGACATCCTGCACGTGCCCTACAAGAGCAATCCCCTGGCCATCACCGACCTGCTCGGCGGGCAGATCGACATGATGATCACCGACACCTCCACCGGGGTGCCGCAGGTGAAGGCGGGCAAGCTGCGCGCCCTGGGGTATTCGACACAGAAGCGCAGTGCGCAGCTGCCCGACGTGCCCACGCTGGAGGAGGCGGGCGTGAAGGGCTACGACATGGGCTACTGGTTCGCGGCCTACGTGCCCGCCGGCACGCCCGCGCCGGTGGTGGCGCGCCTGAACGAGCTGCTCACGGCCGCCACGCGCAGCGCCGCGGCGAAGTCGTTCTACGAGACCGCAGGCTCCGAGCCCTGGACCACCACCTCCGATGAGCTGGCCCGCTTCCAGGCCGGCGAGACGCAGAAGTGGGGCAAGGTCATCAAGGCCGCCGGCATCGAGCCCGAGTAAGCGCCCGCACGGCCCGCCCCCATCGGAGACATCGCCATGCATTTCCCTTCTTCGCTTTCCCGGCGCGTTCCCGCGCGCCGCGCCCTGACCAGGACCACTGCCGCGGCCGCGGCACTGGTGTCTGCCGCCCTGCTGTCCGCCTGCGGCGGCGGCGGTGGTTCCTCATCGCTGGCCGGCGGCACGCCCCAGCTGCGCCTGACGCTCGGCGCCGCCGAGGATTTCCCCGGCAGCTTCGGCAGCGTGGGCGCCTATGAAAAAGTCTCGGGCACGCTGCAGGGCGAACTGGACCCGAAAGACCCGCACAACGCCGTCATCCAGGACCTCGAACTCGCCCCGCGCAATGCCCGCGGCATGGTGGAGTGGAGCGCCGACTTCGTGCTGCTCAAGCCCAAGGACATGTCCAAGGCGGGCGGCGTGCTGCGCTACGACGCGCCCAACCGCGGCAACATCCTCACGCTGCCCAACCCGTCGGCCGTGCCGGGCGACGCGGTGTATTTCGAGCGCGGCTACACCTTCCTCTATTCGGCGTGGCAGGGCGACGTGCCCAAGAGCTCGCCAGCGCGCCTCACCGCCACCGTGCCGGTGGCGCGCAACTCCGACGGCAGCAGCATCACGGGCCCGTACCGCACCGAGCTCGTGCCCACGGCCGCGGTGCCGGCCATGGCGCTGCCGGGCGGCGTCTTCAACGGCACGATGATTCCCTACGCGCCTGCGAGCCTCGACAACACGCAGCCGGGCTATTCGCTCACGCGCCGCCGCAACGAGACCGACCCGCGCGAGCCCGTGCCGGCCGCCGACTGGAAGTTCGCCGCCTGCGACACCGCCGCCAATCCCTTCCCGGGCACGCCCAACCCCGCCAGCGTATGCCTGCGCGGCGGTTTCGATCCGCAGTACCTCTACGAACTGGTCTACGTGGCCAAGGACCCGAAGGTGATGGGCGTGGGCCTTGCCGCACTGCGCGACACGGTGGGCTTCTTCCGCGGCCGGGCCGCCGATGCCGATGGCCGCGCCAATCCGCTGGCGGGCCGCATCGCGCACGTGATCGGGCAGGGTACCTCGCAGTCCGGCAACGCGATGAAGACCTTCCTGCACCTGGGCTTCAACCAGCGGCTGGACGGCGGCATGGTGTTCGACGGCCTCTATGCCCACGTGGCGGCGCGGCAGACGAACGTCAACACCCGCTTCGCCGTGCCGGGCGGCGGCGGGGGCCTGCGCACCGACCACACGGCCTTCGGGCAGACGGCACCGCGCGGCCTCGCGGCCGACTACGTGGATTCGGTCAGCGGCCGCGAGGGCGGCGTGATGCGGCGCTGCAGCGCGACCAGCACCTGCCCGCGCTTCTTCCTGGGGCTGTCGGGCACGGAGTTCTGGCAACTGCAGGGCTCGCCCGTGCTGACCGACGCGGAGGGCCGGCGCGACATCGCACAGCCCGCCAACGCGCGCATCTACTACTACGCCAGCACGCAGCACGGCGGGGCGGGCGGCGTGGAGAGCATCAGCTACGCGCCCTCGCGCACCGTCTATCCCGCCGGCACCGTGGTGCACTTCAACGACACCTTCCGCGCGCTCTTCCTTGCGCTGGAGGACTGGGTGGTGCGCGGCACCGAGCCGCCGCCGAGCCAGGTGCCGCGCATCGCGGACGGCACGCTCGTGCGCCCCGCGCAGGTGGCGTTTCCGGCCATGCGCGGGCTGACGTGGAACGCGGGCGGCGTGCCGGCGCAGATCCCGGAATTCCGCTACCTCGGCCGTTACAACGATTTCACGCTGCTGGATTTCGGCCCGCAGTACCGGGCGCAGGACGAATCGGGTATCGCCACCCTGCAGCCCCCGCGGGTGGTGGGACGCGACTACGCGATCCTGGTGCCGCAGGTGGACCCGGCGACGGGCCTGACGAAAGCCGGCATCCAGAGCGTGGAGGCGCGCGTGCCGCTGGGCACCAGCATCGAGTTCAACGACGTCGCCACGCCCGGCATCGTCGATCTGGTGAACCTCACGGGCAGCTACATCCCGTTCCACACGACGCGCGCCGCCCGCATCGCGGCGGGGGACGGGCGGCCTTCGCTGGAGGAGCGCTACGGTTCCCAGGCCGGCTACGTGGCCGCCGTGTCGCGCGCCGCGGACGATCTGGTGGCACAGCGCCTGCTGCTGCGGCGCGATGCGGACGCGATCGTCGCCAAGGCCCGCGCGGCGAACGTCCTGCCCTGACCGGGGCACGGGAGGCGGGCAGCGGCCCATGGTGACGCCGGCGGGCTGTACGTACCGGCCGGGGGTGCGTAGAGTGGTGGGGGACGGGGTGCAGGGCGCCCCGCCTGCCCCATAACGACGTGACATCCCCCCATGCCCCCGCCGATGGATTCCGCTCCCGGGCCCGCTGCCGTTGCCGCAGTCGCGGCCGCTTCACGCGCCTTCCCGTCCCGCCGCCTTTCGCTTCGCGGCAGGGCGCCGCGCCTGCGCCTGCACCTCCGCCTCCGCCTGAAAGGCCGGATCGCCGGGCGGCTGCTGCTGGTCGCCGCCATGGCGGGAGGCGCGGGCGTCGTTCTCGCACAAGGGCAGGGCCCGGTACCCGTGCAGGCCGCGGGGCAGCGACCTCCAGGCACCACGGCGGCTGCCGCCGGCCCGGCTCCGGTCCGCCCGGCCCTGGATGCCGGCATGGCCGACCGCGTGATCGCCTGCACCGCCTGCCACGGCCGCGAGGGCCGGGCGACGCAGCAGGGCTACTTCCCACGCATCGCCGGCAAGCCGGCCGGCTACCTCTACCACCAGCTTCTCCATTTCCGCGACGGCCGCCGCAGCTATCCGCAGATGTCGTACCTGCTGGAACACATGACGGACGGCTACCTGCGCGAGATCGCCGGCTATTTCGCTGCGCTGGAGCTGCCCTACGCACCGCCCCCGCCGCCACAGGCCGCGCCCGCAGCGCTGGAACGCGGCCGGCGGCTCGTGCATGAAGGCGACGCGGCCCGCGGCATTCCGGCCTGCGTGCAGTGCCATGGCGCAGCGATGACCGGTGTGCAGCCCGCGATTCCCGCGCTCGTCGGCCTGCCGCGCGACTACCTCAACAGCCAGATCGGCGCCTGGCAGACGGGCCAGCGCCGCTCGCACGCGCCCGACTGCATGGCGCAGGTGGCGCGGCAGCTCACGGCAGACGACGTGAGCGCGGTCTCGGCCTGGCTGGCCGCGCAGCCCGTGCCGGGCACCGGCAAACCGGCCGCGCAGGCGCCCGGGCCGCTGCCGATGCCGTGCGGCGGCGTGGAGGCGTCGACCCGGGGAGATGCCCCATGAACGCCGCGCCCGCACCGACGCCCACGGCCACGACGGCCCGATCCCGCCGCCCGGGGCGATGGGCCCTGGCCGCGTTGGCCGTCGCCGTGCTGCTGGTGGCCTGCGCGGCGGCCGTGGCCTGGCTCAACCGCTGGGGCGAGGTGCCCCTGCCCGAAGGCGATGGGCCGCCTTCCGCGCCGCCCGCGGCGCAATCCGTCGCGCGCGGCGAGTACCTGGCGCGCGCCGGCAACTGCATGGCCTGCCACACCGAGGCGGGCGGCGCGCCGTTCGCGGGCGGCCGCGGCATCGAGACGCCGTTCGGCACCGTCTACAGCACCAACCTCACGCCCGACCTGGACACGGGCCTGGGCCGCTGGTCCGCCGCGGCCTTCTGGCGCGCCCTGCACCATGGCCGCTCGCGCGACGGCCGGCTGCTCTACCCGGCGTTCCCGTACCCGAGCTACACGCACGTCACGCGCGAGGACGCGGACGCGATCTACGATTACCTGCGCAGCCTGCCCCCGGTGCGCCAGCCCGCGCGGCCCCATGCGCTGGAGTTTCCGTACGGCACGCAGGCGGCGCTGGCCGTGTGGCGGGCGATGTTCTTCCGGCCGGGCGGCCTGGCGCCCGAGCCTGACCGACCGGCGGAGTGGAACCGCGGGCGCTACCTCGTGCAGGGCCTGGGCCATTGCGCCGCCTGCCACGCTCCGCGCAATGCGCTGGGCGCCACGCGGGACGCCGCCGGCCTGCGCGGCGGGCTCATCCCGGTGCAGAACTGGTACGCCCCCGCGCTGGACACCGTGCACGAGGCCGGCGTCGCCGACTGGCCGGTGGAGGAGGTGGTGGCGCTGCTGCGCGACGGCGTGGCGCCGCGCGGCACCGTCACCGGGCCGATGGCCGAGGTGGTGTTCCGCAGCACGCAGTACCTGGACGATGCCGATCTGCGCGCCATCGCCGCCTATCTGCGCGCGCTGCCCGGCGGCGAGCCGCAGGGCCCGCGCCCGGCGCCTCCGGAGCCTCCGAAGGCGGCGATGGAGCAGGGCGCCGCCCTCTACGCCCGGCACTGCGCCCAATGCCACGGCGACGACGGCCGCGGGCGCCCCGGGGCCTTCCCGCCGCTCGCCGGCAACCGGGCGGTGCTGCTCGACACGCCGGTCAACGTGGTGCGCACGATCCTGCAGGGCGGCTATCCTCCGGTCACCGCCGGCCATCCGCGCCCCCATGGCATGCCGCCCTTCACCCAGGCGATCTCCGACGCCGAAGTGGCGGCCGTCGCCACCTACGTGCGCAACGCCTGGGGCAACCGGGCGCCCGGGGTCGCTACCATGGATGTCTACCGGGCCCGCGAGCGCCGCGGCCGTTGAGCCGATGGGCGGCCTGGCCCGCCCCCTTACGCGCGGAAGTTCCCGCGCCCGTTTTCCCGAGGTTGTTGAAAAAACCATGCAGGACACCATCTCTCCAGCAGCGCCGCTTTCCGCCGGTGGCCCTCCCGCGGCCCCGGATTGGTGGGTGGTGTGCCTGTGCGCCGCCTGGTGCGGCGTCTGCCGCGAGTACGGTGCCGTCTTCGAGGCCCTGCGGGCCGCCCATCCCGGCGTGCGCTTCGAGTGGGTGGACGTGGAGGACGAGGAAGACCTCGCCGGCGATCTCGACGTGGAGACCTTCCCCACCGTGCTCGTCGCCGATGGCGTCCATGCGCGCTTCCTCGGCCCCGTGCTGCCCCAGGCGGGCGTGCTGACCCGCATGCTCGCCGCACTGCGGGAGCAGGACGCGGAGGCGCCCGTGGAGGCGCAGGCCCAGGCGGTGTTCGAGCGCGTCCGGCAGGCGCGCGGCGTGGCGGGAAACTGACGCCCAACATCGCGGTTTGGCCGCAGTGTGTGGCGCGGATGCAATGCAAATTGCATGCCGCCAGCTTGGCAAAGCCGGGCGCCGCAGGCTACAATAGGAGCTTCACGGCCAAACGGGCGGGTCCCCACCGCCCGTTTTTTTTGGCCGTTCGATTTTCTTCGAGCTCGAAGCTGTCGGGGGAGACTCCTCGGCGGTTATCGGGTTTTTTGCACTTCTGGAACAGAACTGAACGACACGTGGCATTGCAGCAGATCGTCGAACAAACCGTCGCGGGCCTGGGTTACGACCTGGTGGAGATCGAACGCTCCGCCGGTGGGCTGCTGCGCATCACCATCGATCTGCCCTGGCAGCCGCCCGCGCAGGTAGCGCCCGATGCCGCTGCCGCCGCCACCACCCCCGTGCCGGCCACCCCCGAGCAGTTCGTCACCGTGGAAGATTGCGAGAAGGTCACGCGGCAGCTGCAGTTCGCGCTGGAGGTCGATGGCGTCGAGTACAAGCGCCTCGAGGTCTCCTCGCCCGGCATCGATCGCCCGCTGCGCCACGAACAGGATTTCCAGCGCTTCGCCGGCGAGGTGATCGACATCACGCTCAAGGCGCCCATCGGCGAGGCGGCCGCCGGCCAGGTGAGCGCCAACCGCAAGAAGTTCCGCGGCACGCTCGAACGTACCGAGGCCGGGGGCTGGCAGATCGTCTGGAGCGACGAGCCCCCCCCGAAGCCCGGCCAGAAGATCAGCAAGAAGCGGGTGCCCGCTCCGCTGCAGGCGCTGGGCTTCACGCTCGACGAGCTGCGCGATGCGCGCCTGGCGCCGATCGTGGATTTCAAGGGACGCGGCCCGAAGGGCGGCGCGGCCGAGGGCTAAAGCCCTGCCGCAGCGAATTCGAATCAAGGGCCGACGCGGGGCGCGGGCCTTCAAGGGATTGAAAGATAGGAGAGTCGTCGATGAATCGCGAACTGTTGATGTTGGTTGAAGCCATTTCGCGCGAGAAGAACGTGGAGCGCGACGTGGTGTTCGGCGCCGTGGAACTGGCATTGGCCCAGGCCACGAAGAAACTCTATCCCGGCGAAGTGGACATCCGCGTGGCGATCGACCGCGACAGCGGCAACTACGAGACTTTCCGCCGCTGGCTCGTCGTGCCCGATGACGCCGGCCTGCAGAACCCCGATGCCGAAGAGCTGCTCATGGACGCCCAGGAGCGCATCGCCGACATCGAAGTGGGCGAGTACATCGAGGAAGGCATCGAATCGGTGCCGATCGGCCGCATCGGCGCCATGGCTGCCAAGCAGGTCATCCTGCAGAAGATCCGCGACGCCGAGCGCGAGATGCTGCTGAACGACTTCATGTCGCGCGGCGAGAAGATCTTCACCGGCACCGTCAAGCGCATGGACAAGGGCGACATCATCGTCGAGTCCGGCCGCGTGGAAGGCCGCCTGCGCCGCAGCGAGATGATCCCCAAGGAGAACCTGCGCAACGGCGACCGCGTGCGTGCCATGATCATGGAAGTGGACCTGACGCTGCGCGGCGCGCCCATCATCCTCTCGCGCTCCGCGCCCGAGTTCATGATCGAGCTCTTCCGCAACGAGGTGCCCGAGATCGAGCAGGGCCTGCTGGAGATCAAGAGCTGCGCCCGCGACCCGGGCAGCCGCGCCAAGATCGCCGTGCTGTCGCACGACAAGCGCGTCGATCCGATCGGCACCTGCGTCGGCGTGCGCGGCACCCGCGTGAACGCGGTCACCAACGAGCTGGCCGGCGAGCGCGTCGACATCGTGCTCTGGTCCGAAGACCCGGCGCAGTTCGTGATCGGCGCCCTGGCGCCCGCCAACGTGTCCTCCATCGTGGTCGATGAAGAAAAGCACGCGATGGACGTGGTGGTGGACGAGGAGAACCTCGCGATCGCCATCGGCCGCGGCGGCCAGAACGTGCGCCTCGCCTCCGACCTGACGGGCTGGAAGATCAACATCATGGACGCGGCCGAGTCCGCCCAGAAGCAGGCCAACGAGACCGACGCGTCCCGCCGCCTGTTCATGGAAAAGCTCGACGTCGACGAGGAGATCGCCAACATCCTGATCGAGGAAGGCTTCGCCAGCCTCGAGGAAGTGGCCTACGTGCCGCTGCAGGAAATGCTGGAGATCGAGAGCTTCGACGAGGACACCGTGAACGAGCTGCGCGCCCGCGCCAAGGACGCGCTGCTCACGATGGAAATCGCCCGCGAGGAAAGCGTGGAAGGCGTTTCGCAGAACCTGCGCGACCTCGAAGGGCTGACGCCCGAGCTGATCGGCAAGCTGACCGAAGGCGGCGTCCACACACGCGATGATCTGGCCGACCTGGCCATCGATGAACTGACCGCCCTGACCGGCCAGTCTGAGGAAGAGGCCAAAGCCTTGATCATGAAGGCGCGCGAACACTGGTTCGCGGGGCAAGAGTAAGGGTCAGGGGAGGTACGAACCGAATATGTCCAGTAACACCGTTGCCGAGTTCGCCAGCGAACTCAAGAAATCGCCGGAAACCCTGCTCGACCAGCTCAAGTCCGCTGGCGTGGCCAAGGCCGCGCCGTCCGATGCGCTGACCGAGTCCGACAAGCAGAAGCTGCTCGCCTTCCTGCAGGCCAGCCATGGCACCGCCACGGGCGACCGCCGCAAGATCACGCTCACCAAGAAGTCCACCAGCGAGATCAAGCAGGCCGACGCCACTGGCAAGGCGCGCACGATCCAGGTGGAAGTGCGCAAGAAGCGCACCTTCATCAAGCGCGACGACGTGGCCGAAGGCGCTACCGACGGCCAGGGCGCCATGTCCGAGGACACCGCCGCGCCGTCCGCCGAGGACCAGGAACTCGCACGCCGCGAGGAAGAGGCCCGCCACCAGGCCGAGCTGATCAGCCGGCAGGAGGAGGAGCTGACCGCCGCCCGCCGCGAGCGCGAGGACCGCGAACGCCGCGAGCGCGAGGCCGAAGAGCGTGCCGCTGCCTATGCCGCGCAGCAGGCCGAGCGCAAGGCCCAGGAATCCGCCGTGCGCGAGGAAGCCTCCCGCGAGGCCGCCGCCGAAGCCGCTGCGCGCAATGCCGCGCAGGCCGAGGCACGCGCCAAGGCCGAAGCCGAATCCAAGGCCCGTGCGGCCGAGGAAACCGCGCGCGCCGCCGATCTGGACGAGCGCCGCCGCAAGGCCCTGGCCGAAGCCGAGGCGATCCGCGCCATGATGGCCGCGCCCAAGAAGGTGCTGGTCGCCAAGAAGCCCGAAGAGCCGAAGCCGGCTCCGAAGCCCGCGGCCGCGGCCGACGCCAAGAAGGGCACGCTGCACAAGCCGGCGGCCACGCCGGGCGCGCGTCCCGCGGCCGGTGCGCCGGCCGGTGGCGGCAAGGAAGTGAAGTCCGCCAAGCTCTCCTCGAGCTGGGCCGGTGATCCTGCCAAGAAGAAGGAAATCAAGACCCGCGGCGACGCCAGCGGCGGCGTGGGCCGCAACAACTGGCGCGGAGGCCCGCGCGGCCGCCGCAACGACCGCGACGACCATTCGCACCAGCAGTCGGCACCGGTCGAGGCGCGCGTCATCGAAGTGCACGTGCCCGAGACCATCACGGTGGCCGACCTGGCGCACAAGATGTCGATCAAGGCGTCCGAGGTCATCAAGGCGCTGATGAAGATGGGCCAGATGGTCACCATCAACCAGCCGCTGGACCAGGACACGGCCATGATCGTGGTCGAGGAAATGGGCCACAAGGCCGTCGTGGCCGCGCTGGACGATCCCGAGGCGTTCACCGACGAGGACGTGTCCGGCCAGCAGGCCGAGGCGCTGCCGCGCGCTCCCGTGGTCACCGTCATGGGCCACGTCGACCACGGCAAGACCTCGCTGCTGGACTACATCCGCCGCGCCAAGGTGGCGGCGGGCGAAGCCGGCGGCATCACGCAGCACATCGGCGCCTACCACGTCGAAACGCCGCGCGGCATGGTGTCGTTCCTCGATACCCCCGGCCACGAGGCCTTCACGGCCATGCGGGCCCGCGGTGCGCAGGCGACCGACATCGTCATCCTGGTGGTGGCGGCCGACGACGGCGTCATGCCGCAGACGAAGGAAGCCATCAAGCACGCGAAAGCCGCCAAGGTGCCGATCGTCGTGGCGATCACCAAGGCCGACAAGCCCGATGCCAACCCCGACCGCGTGAAGCAGGAACTGGTGGCCCAGGAAGTCGTGCCCGAAGAGTACGGCGGCGAATCGCCCTTCGTGCCCGTGTCCTCCAAGACCGGCATGGGCATCGACGACCTGCTCGAGCAGGTGCTGCTGCAGGCCGAAGTGCTGGAACTGAAGGCGCCCGTCGAGGCGATGGCCAAGGGCCTCGTCATCGAAGCGCAGCTCGACAAGGGCCGCGGCCCCGTCGCGACGGTGCTGGTGCAGTCCGGCACGCTCAAGGTGGGCGACGTGGTGCTCGCGGGCCAGACCTCCGGCCGCGTGCGCGCCATGCTGGACGAGAACGGCAAGGCGACCAAGTCCGCCGGTCCCTCCATTCCGGTGGAGATCCAGGGCCTGTCCGACGTGCCCCAGGCCGGCGACGAGTTCATGGTGCTCTCCGACGAGCGCCGTGCCCGCGAAATCGCGACCTACCGCGCCGGCAAGTTCCGCAACACCAAGCTGGCACGCCAGCAGGCCGCGAAGCTCGAGAACGTGTTCGCCGACATGACGGCGGGCGAGGTGAAGAACCTGCCCATCATCATCAAGGCCGACGTGCAGGGCTCGCAGGAAGCGCTCGCCGCGTCGCTGCTCAAGCTCTCGACCGACGAGATCAAGGTCCAGCTCGTGTATGCGGGCGTGGGCGGCATCAGCGAGTCCGACGTGAACCTGGCCATCGCCTCCAAGGCGATCGTGATCGGCTTCAACGTGCGTGCCGACGCCGGCGCGCGCAAGACGGCCGAGGCCAACGACGTCGACCTGCACTACTACAACATCATCTACGACGCCGTGGACGAGTTGAAGGCGGCCATGTCCGGCATGCTGGCACCCGAGCAGCGCGAGGAAGAGATCGGGACCGCCGAGATCCGCACCGTGTTCGTGGCCTCCAAGATCGGCACGGTGGCAGGTTCCTACGTCACGTCGGGCCAGGTCACGCGCAACTGCCGCTTCCGCCTGCTGCGCGACAACGTGGTCATCTACACGGGCGAAGTCGAGTCGGTGCGCCGACTCAAGGACGACGTCAAAGAAGTCAAGGAAGGCTTCGAGTGCGGTATCAAGCTCAAGAACTACAGCGACATCAAGGAAGGTGATCAGCTGGAGTTCTTCGAGATCAAGGAAATCGCAAGAACCTTGTGATGCACCCCCTGAGTCGCTTCGCGCCTTCCCCCTCCAGGGGGACGACGCCGGTGGCCTGGCAAAGCCAGTTCCACGGCGTCCGCTGGCATGGCCTGCTCCGCGGCCCTTTGAAGGGTACGAGCGGTGTGCTGGCGAGGTGCGGTGATACTCCGGAGTTCTGAGACCTTATGGCAGCCAAGAAATCATCCACGCCCAACCGCGGCTTCAAGGTCGCGGACCAGATCCAGCGCGATCTGACCGAGCTGATCCGCGAGTTGAAGGACCCGCGCATCGGAATGTGCACGCTGCAGGCTGTGGAAGTGACGCCCGACTACGCGCACGCGAAGGTGTTCTTCAGCGTGCTGGTGGGCGACGCCGACGCGACGCAGGAAGCGCTGAACCAGGCCGCGGGGTTCCTCCGCAACGGCCTCTTCAAGCGCCTGCACATCCACACCGTGCCGACGCTGCACTTCATGTTCGACCGCACCACCGAGCGCGCGTCGGACATGAACGCGCTGATCGCGCGTGCCGTGGCTTCCCGTTCCAAAGACGACGACGAAGCATGACCGCACGCGCTCCCCGCATCCGGGTGCAGCGGCGCCCGGTGCACGGAGTGCTGCTGCTCGACAAGCCCCTGGGCCTTTCCAGCAACGATGCGTTGCAGAAGGCCAAGTGGCTGCTGCGCGCCGAAAAGGCCGGCCACACCGGCACGCTCGATCCGCTGGCTTCCGGCGTGCTGCCGCTGTGCTTCGGCGCGGCCACCAAATTCAGCCAATTGCAGCTCGACGCGCCCAAGACCTATGAGGCCGTGGCGCGGCTCGGCGTGACCACCACCACCGGCGATGCCGAGGGCGACGTGGTGGAGCGCCGCGACGTGGACCCGGTCCAGCTCGCCCCCGAGCGGCTGGCGGCCGTGCAGCGGCAGTTCACCGGCCCGATCCGGCAGGTCCCGCCGATGCACAGCGCCCTCAAGAAGGACGGCAAGGCCCTCTACGAATACGCCCGCGCGGGCATCGCCGTGGAGCGCGAGGCGCGCGACGTGGTGATCCATGCGCTGGAGCTGTCGCTCGCCGAAGATGCCGAGGGCCAGCCCGCGGTGCGCCTGCGCGTGACCTGCAGCAAGGGCACCTACATCCGCACGCTGGGCGAGGACGTGGGCGCCGCGCTCGGCTGCGGCGCGCACCTCACCTTCCTGCGGCGCATCGACACGGGCGGGCTGGGCGTGGAGCGCTGCGTCACGCTCGCCGCGCTCGAAGCGATGGACGAGGCCGCGCGCATGGCCTGCGTCCAGCCGGTGGAGACGCTGCTCGCAGGGCATGCGGCTGTCACGCTGGACCACGACAATACGGCGCGATTTCTCTCCGGCGTGCGCCGCCGCGGGCCCTGGCCCGATGCGCCCGCCGTGGCGGTGTTCGGCGACGAACCCCGCGCCCTGCTGGGCGTCGGCCGCATTGCGGCCGGCGAACTCATCCCCGAGCGCCTCCTGAGCCCCCAGGAGATCGCACAGATTCTGGAAAGCACGCCGCGGGCAGAGCGCGGCACATTGGAACCCACTCTATGAGCAAACAAATCCGCAACATCGCCATCATCGCGCACGTCGACCATGGCAAGACCACCATGGTGGATCAGCTGCTGCGCCAGTCCGGCACCTTCGCCGACCACGAAAAGGTCGTCGATACCGTGATGGACAACAACGCGATCGAAAAGGAACGCGGCATCACCATCCTGGCCAAGAACTGCGCCGTGAGCTGGGAAGGCACGCACATCAACATCGTCGACACCCCGGGCCACGCGGACTTCGGCGGCGAAGTGGAACGCGCCCTGTCGATGGTGGACAGCGTGGTGCTGCTGATCGACGCGCAGGAAGGCCCGATGCCCCAGACGCGCTTCGTGACCAAGAAGGCCCTGGCCCTCGGCCTGCGCCCGATCCTGGTGGTGAACAAGGTGGACAAGCCGGGCGCCAACCCCGACAAGGTCGTGAACGCCGCGTTCGACCTGTTCGACAAGCTGGGCGCGACCGACGAGCAGCTCGACTTCCCCGTGGTGTACGCCTCGGGCATCAACGGCTGGTCGTCGCTCGAAGAGGGCGCGCCGGGCGAGCAGTGGGGCCCCGACATGTCGGCCCTGTTCAACACCATCCTGAAGCACGTGCCCCCGAACTCGGGCGACCCGGAAGCGCCGCTGCAACTGCAGATCTCGGCACTGGACTTCTCCACCTTCGTGGGCCGCATCGGCGTGGGCCGCATCAGCCAGGGCACGCTCAAGCCCGGCCAGGACGTGCTGGTCATGGAAGGTCCGGATGGCAAGAGCGTCAAGGGCCGCGTGAACCAGGTGCTGACCTTCCAGGGCCTGGACCGCATGCAGACCCCGCTGGCCGGCCCCGGCGACATCGTGCTGATCAACGGCATCGAGGACATCGGCATCGGCGTGACCGTGACCGATCCGGCCAATCCCGCGCCGCTGCCGATGCTGAAGGTGGACGAGCCCACGCTGACCATGAACTTCTGCGTGAACACCTCGCCGCTGGCGGGCCGTGAAGGCAAGTTCGTGACCAGCCGCCAGCTGTGGGACCGCCTGCAGAAGGAACTGCAGCACAACGTGGCCCTGCGCGTGAAGGAAACCGACGAGGAAGGCATCTTCGAAGTGATGGGCCGCGGCGAACTGCACCTGACCATCCTGCTGGAGAACATGCGCCGCGAAGGCTACGAGCTGGCCGTCTCCAAGCCGCGCGTGGTGTTCAAGGACATCGACGGCGTGAAGCACGAGCCGATCGAGCTGGTGACGGCCGACATCGAGGAAGGCCACCAGGGCGGCGTGATGCAGGCCCTCGGCGAGCGCAAGGGCGAGCTGGTCAACATGGAATCCGACGGCCGCGGCCGCGTGCGCCTGGAATACCGCATCCCGGCACGGGGCCTGATCGGCTTCACCAACGAATTCCTGAACCTGACGCGCGGCTCGGGCCTGATCTCCAACATCTTCGACAGCTACGAGCCGCACAAGGGCGACATCGGCGGCCGCAAGAACGGCGTGCTGATCTCCATGGACGACGGTGAAATCT